>Ga0209272_10000022_pt1 | contig 292198 bp, 236 predicted proteins | sample tdDd002_FD_187125 | JGI IMG/M metagenome (GOLD analysis project Ga0209272, IMG submission 187125) | Marine sediment microbial communities from the Atlantic coast under amendment with organic carbon and nitrate - tdDd00.2 (SPAdes)... | ecosystem: Environmental > Aquatic > Marine > Coastal >...
TTTTTTGGTCGGGCTTATAGCGTTGAGTATGGCGCAGACGGGGGAATCAATTTCGAAGGTGAAATTATGGACAAAAAACTCACCAGGGATGACAAAAAAATGAAGGCCACCTACACCTATAAGGTAAGAGATAAAGAGAGCTTTACGGTCATCATGGATATTTTCTCCAAAAAATCAGCCTCAGTTATTATTCGATGTGAAAGCAAGAGTCACATCTCATATTCAGGTAAGATAATTGAACTAAAAAAGGATGATTAAATAACAAAATAGTACCAGAATTTAGCCTCCATTTTCAAGAATTCGAAAAAGTTAGTTTTGTATTCTAAATAATCTTGCCTAATTTAGCAGTATCAAATACAGGAAACTATGAGGTCATTCAACAATAATAATGCTTTTAATAATTCGGCGAATAATAATTCTTCGAAACCGGGAAGCTTATAGTTGATTGATAAGATATATCGAAAACAAACTGAAGCCTTCCCAAACCGGAAGGCTTTTTTTATAACCTAATTTTTACAGTATCATGCATTCATTTTTCACCAACAATAATAACAATAATAATAATTTTCCCTGAGGGTGAGAAAGGATACCAGCATGCAATTGTTTAGCCTTTCCACCCAAATGGAAAGGCTTTTTTTATAACCAAAATTTAATACACACTAAAACCACAAGTCATGAAAGATTTAATTATTCCAAAAGGCTACAAGAGTTTACTCGATTTAGATCGTACAGAAAAAGCCATCAAACTTATTAAGGATCAATTCCAGCTGCAACTCTCCTCGGAACTTCGATTGAAAAGAGTCACCGCACCCTTAATTGTCATGAAAGGCACCGGACTAAACGATGACCTAAACGGCGTTGAGCGTCCAGTTGGTTTTCCTATTAAGGCTCTGGCCGATGAAAGAGCCGAAGTCGTTCACTCCCTTGCAAAATGGAAGCGTTACATGCTCGGCGAGCTTGAAATACCCGTAGGTCAGGGCCTGTATACCGATATGAACGCCCTCCGTCCCGATGAAGATTTCACCAACATTCACTCCCTATATGTGGATCAGTGGGACTGGGAGAAAACCATTACAAAAGAAGAACGCAGCCTCGATACCCTAAAAAGAACAGTTAAACAGATCTATGCCGCCCTTAAAAGAACCGAGTATATCTTGCAGGAGTACTACCCGGCCATTGAGCCTCAACTTCCTGAAGAAATTTCTTTTATTCATGCTGAAGAGCTCTTGGAACAATATCCTGAACTCAGTCCCAAAGAACGTGAAACAAAGGTTGCCAAAGAGTTTGGCTCAGTCTTTATTATTGGGATTGGTAGCGATTTGGCTGATGGCGAACCACACGACGGACGTGCTCCCGATTACGACGACTGGAGTACTTCAACGCTTAACGGTTACAAAGGATTGAACGGTGATATTATCCTTTGGAACCCTATTCTCGAGATAGCTTTCGAGATTTCATCTATGGGTGTTCGGGTAGACGAAGAAACCTTAGAAAACCAGCTTGCAATCAGAGGTGAAGAATCGAGAAAATCACTCATGTTCCACAAAAAACTCCTGGCTGGAGAACTACCATACTCCATTGGCGGGGGGATAGGACAATCCCGACTTTGCATGTTCCTGCTAAAAAAAGCACATATTGGAGAAGTCCAGTCAAGCATCTGGCCCGATGAGCTCAGACAAAAATGTAAGGACTCGGATATTTTCATCCTCTAAGAAATGTTTTTATCAATAGGATAAATTAAAGTTCAAGACAAAATGAAGACAAGTCAATTCGAATTTGAGAAATTTTTCTTAAATTTAAGTGTTGCTTGTCTTTTTAACACAGGCGATTTTAGATATCTACCTATTATTACAACTAATCTAAAAACCTCATTTTATGAAAACTACCATTTATATCATTATCTGCCTGTTCGTACTGGTATTTGTCCTTCACCTGATGGCCCCTAAAAGCTACCACGTAGAACGTAAAATAGTTGTGACCACACAAATTGATACCGTATTTAAAAGTTTGTGTTCTTTAAAAGAACAACAAATCTGGTCGCCATGGGCTGAAATAGATGCCAATATGAAAATAGAATACAGAGGAGTGGATGGAGAAGTCGGTTCAGTATCACACTGGGTTGGTAACAAAGAAGTAGGCGAAGGTGAACAGGAGATCATGAAAATTGAAGGCAATACACATATTGAAACTGAGCTACGCTTTCTTAAACCATTTGAGTCGACCAGCGTTGGTTTCTTTCAGGTACAAGAACTTGAAAACAAAACCGAAGTTATCTGGGGCTTCCATGGAGAACATGAATTTCCAACTACCCTTATCATGCTGTTTATGGATATGGAAAAGCAAATCGGACCGGATTTTGAAAAAGGCCTGAGCAAGTTTAAAGAGTATATCGAAAACAAAGGTTAAATCATTGAACCATAACACTTAAATTTGAGAAAGATGAAAAAAAACATGGGTCCTGTCGACCGTATTTTACGATCTGTAATTGCACTCGTCCTAATCGCCTTGTATCTAACTGATACCATAACTGGTACAATTGGTATTGTTGTTGTCGTTTTTGCCTCAATCATGCTTCTTTCCAGTATTATTGGCAATTGTCCACCTTATTCCCTTTTGGGATTTAACACCAATAAAAAGAAAGACTAAGTCTGTTAAGATATCATAAAGGCTGCTTCGAAAAAGCAGCCTTTGTTTTTATAAAAATGAGAATTCTATATAAAATCTCCTCCTTTGGGCGATTTCACCTTACGTAAAAATTTCCTGTGCATGACCTTAAGCTGTCTGAAATCAGCTTCTGACTGATGTCCCAATTTCAGCTTCACCTTCTCCAGACTTTCCCTGGAACCCACCAGCGTTAAAACATCCCCTAATCGTAGCCGGGTATAACCTGTTGAAATAATCGGATTTTCATTTCGCTTAGTTGCAAGGATAATTATATCACTAGGTACTTGAAGCTCACGCAAACTCATGCCATGATAATCAGAATTTTGCATTTCAACATCTTCAGTATCCTGATTCTCATCCATACCAAGAATAATTGATGTCGCTATTGGAGAACGAACCAGATGGTCCATCAGACTGATGAGCATTGAAGAAGGCTCAACAATAAGCGCACCCAGTTCCTGGAATCGTTTCATTAACTTTCTGTCGTGCAAACGAACGATCAAATGACGTGTCCCAAAATGCTCATAAGCCAATTCGCAAATGGCCAAACTTTCTTCATCCTGATAAAAGAGAATAAAACTATCGGCTTCATTAGCTCCAATACGTTTCATCTCTTCTATTCCCAAGTCGTTAATGTGCACCACTGGTACACCCTTGTATTCGTGTGAGGCTTTTTCTTTGCTTCTGGTTGCAAATTTAACCTGAACCCCACTGCTGATCAACTGCCTGGCTAAAGCCAGAGATTCACCTTCCAAACCAAATATAAAAACCTTTTTTTCTCGTTCTTCATGCAGCATATCATGCTTACGATGACTCTCTCCTACCTTCAGAATGGACCACTTGAAAAGTGGAGGTCCTACAATCTGATTAATCACAATAACCGTTACAAGGACTGTCGCAAACTCAACACCCCATTCGGGGTATTTCTGACTTACAATAGACACAAGTCCTAAAGCCACACCTGCCTGAGTCACATAGGGTGTCCACGATATTCTATTATACTCTTTAGGATCTCCTGCCAGTCGTCCTCCCACATAGGCACCAATGGCCATAGTAATTAGTCGAATAAAGAAAAAGACTATCGCAATACTGAAGGCCTGCATAAAACTATCCAAAGAAAGTGCAGCTCCCGTAAGGGTAAAAAACATGATGTAGATCTTAGGCACTACCTTTTCGATAATCTTATTGAACTCGCGACGATTATTACCATAATTCACGACATAAAAACTTGCCAGAATACAAATTAACAGGGCTTCGACATAAATATGGAAACCCAGGAATTCCTGACTATAATGGTGCAGTTCATGTGCAAAAAAGAAAGACAAGTAACCCAAAACAATCAAAAAAATCGACTTTATTGTTGTGGACATACTTAAGCCCAAAACCAGATTCATCAGCTTACCTAAACCCCATCCTAGGAGAAAAGACAAAAACAACTCCCCTATGAGTATCACAATCAGTATAAAGTCGATGGGGATGCCTGAAATGAGAGCATCAGCAATGGCAAAACAAAGAGTAAAAAGAATAATCACCAACACATCTTTTACCACCGTTACGCCTATGGCCGTTTTGGTGAAAGGACCCTTGGCACGCATTTCGTTTATAATGGCGATGGCCGAAACGGGTGATCGGGCCACAAAAATAACCCCAATGAGTAAGGCAATTGCCAGCTTTACACCGGAACTGAAACCTGTCATAAAAGGAATACGCTCACTTAAATAATAAACTGCTATAGAACTCAATACAAAGGTGAAAAACAGCTGACCGAAAGTCATCCACTTAATGCTTTTCATCCTCCCCTTCAGCTCAGCTAAATACAGCTCGGCTCCCGCTGCAAAGGCGATAAAAGAAAGGGAAACATCATTGATAAAACCCAGTTGAGATAGTGCTTCGCTTGGAATAAGCTTCAAAACAAAAGGTCCTGAAATAATACCAATTACTAAAAGTCCGGTGATAATTGGCAACTTTACTTTCAGAAAATAAAGTGACAAACGACTTGCAGCAACAGTCACAATCAAAAAACCAGCTAAAAAGAGGATAATATCAAGATAGGTTTCCATAGGCATCAAGTCATCTTATAAATGTATCACATAAGATAATTATTTTTTTCAATATGAATGCCCGGGATTGTCCTTTTGCATGAAGTTAGTTCAATATAAACATCAAAACAGAGTCGCTAAGCATAAAAATCCTGACCTCATAAGGTCAGGATCAGTTTTCAACTTTCGCTTAGCTTGACTTATATTTTCTTTGTTAGTTTCTGCATTCTTCCTAAAGCGAAATTCCATATCAAAAAAGGTAATTTCACTTCCTTATTGCCCGTACCGAATACATATAAGGGATCTTATCTTGATAGTTATTGAAAACCCACTTACCCTTCTCAATCTCACTCATATTCTTAAAACAATTGTAGACCTGATAGGGGAATTCATTAAGATGTTCTATTTGCAGACCATTTTTCACCAGACTATTGATGACTTCACTTAAACTATGGTGCCACTCGATATGTTTAAGATTCATTTTTGACACTTCTGAATTATCCGTGTATGATTCTTCAACTTCTGTTTCTAAGGGTTTGGTTTTAAAGTAATGTTCTGCAATCTGCAATTCTTCATCAAGTGTATAAATGAAAGGATGAAACTCAACCATATAAAATATGCCTCCTGGTTTTAAATAGCGAGAGATAAGTCCAGCCCATTTATCCAAATCGTTTAACCAGTTGAGTGCCCCATAAGACGTATAAATAACATCAAATTTTTCATCTAAAACTTCACCAATCTCATAAACATTGGAACGAATAAAACGGGCTGGCACAGACAATTCCGTAGCTAAATCACGGGCAACACGAATTGATTCGTCCGAAATATCGATTCCTGTTACATCTGCACCTAATCGTGCAAATGATAGGGTATCCATTCCGAAATGGCACTGAAGATGTAAAAGTTTCTTTCCCTTAACCTCTCCAATTTCGTCGAGCTCAATGCTATTTAAAGAGGACTTGCCATTCTTAAAACTCGCAACATCATAAAAATCAGACTCAACATGTAAGGCTGTTTTTTCGTTCCAACTCTCTCTATTGTATTCAAATTTGTTCATTATTAACTTTCTTATTATTGTTTATTAGTTGAGTTTATAATAGCTACAATGGATTATAGTTATTTTTCAGCAGGTTCTGTATCGATTCAAAAAGGGCATCCGGGAGATTATCCCAGGTAAACCATTCCCACTGTTCACATTTATCAGGCTCCATTAATTTTGCTTCTCCTGAGACATAATCGGATAGCATAATAATGGTAATATAATGCTGCTTCTCCAGCACAAAAATATCATTGGTGACAGTCCCAAAACGGATATTCTTAATAGCAAGACCTGTCTCTTCCATTGTTTCACGCGCAGCACATTCCTCCCACGATTCACTATACTCCAAATGTCCTCCCGGAAAGGACCACGTCCCCTCACCATGTGCATTTTTTCTTTTACCCAAAAGAACTTTATCCTCCCTGATAATGGCAACCCCGACACCAACTTTTGGTCGATTCTCTTCCATAATGTATTCCTTTAATAGTATTAAAAAGCTTTGAAGACTAGAAATTAAAAGTCTACCAAATTTATCAAAATAAAATCACATGCTCAATATTAAATTAAGTCGAATACAGAGGTTTAAATAAAACATATAGAATCTAAGTAATTGCTTCCTTCAAATTACTCAGACAGTTTTCGGGAATATTATTCTTTGGGGACGTAAAAAAAAAGCCGGCTATGCCGGCATATAGAATTAGTGTATTATAAGAGTCTTACTTAACCTGGCCTTTTGCAGTAGCTTTCCTGGATTAAGAAAAGTTCTCAATTCCAGATCGTAATCACCTGCAGTCAAATAACCAGGAATCTGGAATACCTGCTTGCTGTTGGTATTGGTCACATACAACCCTACACGATATTCAGTACCATCCTCTGCAATGAGAAAAATTCCCTGGTTCACATCTGAGGCATCGAGCTTGAGAAACTCACCTCTTAATTCCCCGATAGAACCTGAATAGATAGCGGTAGACAGGATGCCACAGCTATGGTTTTTGAAACTAAAAATGTCAATCCGGAACTTATTTCGGTCACCTCTGTGCTTTGTAGTCAGTTCAAGGACACGCTCGATAAAAAGATCCGAGCTCGTCTTAAAATTATGCTTATACAAGTTCATTTTGAAACTTGCTGAGATTAACATCTTCAGACACTTAAAACTTCTTTTATACTCGTAACGGAAACGACCTTTTCCTTTTTTCAGAATATCAGTTATCAATTCATTTTTACCTGAACTTCCAACTTCAGAGGTTCTGGCAATACAATTATCTGCTAGTTCTGTCAAATAACTTCTATTTAAATAATATTCCATAGCAAGAAATTTTAGAAATACTAAAGACTCACAGCACTCCTTATTTATAACAAAGGATGACGAGAGGGTAAAAACCCTATCCGAAACATTAACCTACATTAATTCTACTTTTAAATAAACTTTATACCCATTCACATATTATCTAACTATAAATACCGACTCAATGCTAAACATCTTATTTTCGATTACATAACAGTATGTAAGTTAAAATATAAAGTTTTACAAAACAATTTTTCATTAATTTATTTCTCTAATCCTTAGCTCTTTGATTCCCAAAATTGAATCTCAAGGCTGAATTAATGAATAATTAAGCACAAGAGTTCTGAAAATCATCTGGACCAGCTGTCCCTTTAAACAGAGAGACTTTTATCTTCACCCATTAACTTACAGCGATCTCATTCGTCGATAAAAAACACCTGTATTTCTAAGATTCTATACTCTCGGTCTAAAGTAATTTCAGAACCGGGGCTCTCCCCCTAATTTTGGTATCAGCAAATCAACTAAAACTGATATCATGCATCAAATTTTTAAAAAAGTTAGCATCGCCCTTATCCTATGGACATGCTTATTATCTGTTGTAAGTGCGCAGAAAAAAGCCACAAGCCTGGAGGACTGTATTGCTTATGCACTCGAGCACAACACCGATATGGGGCGAGCCAATAAAGGAATCGAAAGCAGCAAAGCCAATCTGGAACAATCAAAAGCGGCTATGCTTCCCAATTTAAGTCTGAATGCCAGCCAGAATAATGCCTATAACAACACCTATTTAATATCGGATACCGGGAATACCTGGGCCAGGGATATCAATTCAAATGCCAGTTTGAGTATCAATTCTTCCATCTCCTTATATAATGGTGCCAAGCTAAAAAACAGCCTGAGTCAAAGTAAGTTTGATGTGGCTGCTGCAGAAGCCGAATTTAAAGCCCAAGAGGAAGTTATCGCTCTAAATATATTAACAGCCTATGTAAATGTATTACTTGCAAAGGAGCAGCTTAGCAATGCTGAATCACAAGTAGAGTCAACACTTAGTCAACTGGAAAATTCATCAGCACGTCTGGATGCTGGCTTGATATCAAAGTCTGAATACCTGAATATTAAATCACAATGGGCAAGCGATAAATCCGAATTGGTGAGTGCGCAGAGCTATCACAGTATTCAGTTGGTAAAACTTATGCAAACCATGAACATGCAGATTGACTACCAATTTGATATACAAAAACTCGATTTAATCAATCCGTATAATAAAAGCCAGGAAGTTGATCCTACAGAAATTTACGAAGCTGCCATAGGCATGCGCCCTGACATTAAATCGGCACAATTGGAATGGGAAAGTGCAAAGCTGGGCATCGACATAGCCAAAGCCAATGCCAAACCTAAGCTCTCGCTCAATGGCAGCCTGGGGACAGATTACAATAGCCTTTCTTCCTTGAATTTTAGCGATCAGTTTTCTAACCAGATAACTCCCAGTATAGGTCTTTCATTATCTATCCCCATTTATCAGGGCAGACAGATTAAGAATCAAATCACACAAGCCAGTATTCAGGCTGACCTCTTTCAACTGAATCTGACCGATATGCAAAACAATCTGCGAAAAGCCATCGAACAGGCATGGCTTGACTCAAGGTCTGCATATATGGTTTACGAATCCTCACAGCTGCAATACCAGGCTGAAACGGAAGCCTTTCGACTGGCTGAAGAAATGCTTGGTCAGGGGCTGCTTAATTCGGTGGATTTCATCATCTCAAAAAGCAAGTTTGTGACAGCCGAAAACAAGCTGACACAAGCCAAACACCAACTGATTTTACAAAATGAACTCATCGAGTATTATCAGGGAGCTAAAATATCGTTTAACTAATCAAAAGCAAATATCATGCAAGCTTTAAATAAGAAACAGTGGCGCATTAGCCTGGCACTTACAGCTGTACTGGCAATAAGTATCTGTGCGGTTGCCTATACGAAATATCAGAGTTCTAAATCGGCTTACACCTTCGAAACCGTGAGTGTGGTAAGAGGTGATATGAGCAATTCCATTACCGCTACGGGTACTCTGGAAGCCACCAATACCGTAATTGTCGGCACCCAGGTTTCGGGTGTTGTCGAGAAAATATATGTCGATTTCAATTCCGTTGTCAGCAAAGGACAATTGTTAGCCGAGCTCGATAAATCTACCCTGCAGGCCAGTTTAGACTACGCCCGGGCCGATCTTCTAAAGTCTCAATCTGAATTCGACTACCATGAGGCCAATTATAAACGAATGCAGGAATTACACAAAAAGGACTTAATATCCGATTCTGAATTCGATTTAGCGACCTACAACTACAAAAAAAGCCTTGCCATGCTCAAGTCATCACAGGCGAATATTAAAAAGGCAGAACGCAATTTGAGCTACGCCTCGGTCTATTCTCCAATCGACGGAGTGGTGTTAAACCGCGCAGTAGAAGTGGGACAAACTGTAACTGCCAGCATGAATACTCCTGAACTATTCACCATTGCAAACAACCTTTCGGAAATGCAGGTGGAAGCCAATGTTGACGAAGCCGACATTGGGATGGTTGAAGAAGGTCAATCTGTGGAATTTACGGTAGATGCCTTCCCCAACGACAAGTTTGAAGGAGAAATTGCTGAAGTGCGACTGCAACCTACCGAGAGTTCTAATGTGATCACCTACACCGTGATTGTATCGGCCCCAAATCCTGAGTTAAAACTGAAACCAGGCATGACTGCCAGTATCACCGCTTATGTGGAAAAGGTTAGCGATGTTTTGGTCTTAAAAGGGAAAGCGCTTCGCTTCTCACCCGATCGACAAGTGATGATGGCCTATTACCAGACACTTCCTGAAGCATCTCGCCCACAAAGAGGTGCGGGCAGCAAACGAAGCCCTGAAAACAGAAGTGAGGAAGGAAACCAGAAAAAAGAACTGACTGAAAACATGAAACGCGTTTGGGTGAAAAATGGAAGTCAGATTAAAGCAATTACTATTGAAACTGGTGTGAATGATGGTCTGAATATTCAAGTGATATCCGGATTAAATGAAGGAGATGAAGTCATTACTGCCATGGGATCTAAAAAAGAAGCTGTGGAAGAAGAAAAAAGCAGCAACCCCTTTATGCCAAAGCGTAAGTCTGGAAAATAAAAGCTTTCAATCAAACCAATTCATTAGAATAAGTCATAAATCAAGACAGCATGAAAAATAAAATGATCATCGAAATTCAGAGGCTAAGAAAAGATTATGTGGTGGGCGAAGAAACCGTCAGAGCTTTGCGCGATGTGGACTTAAGCATTAAGGCTGGGGAATTTCTGGCCATAATGGGAGCCAGTGGCTCTGGAAAATCAACCATGCTTAATATTTTGGGATGTCTCGATCAGGCCACCAGTGGAGAATATCTTCTTGATGGGCAAAATGTAAAGTCCTTCAATAAAAATCAGCTAGCCGAAATCAGAAACAACAAGCTGGGCTTTGTATTTCAGTCCTATAATCTGTTGCCAAGAACTACTGCGATTGAGAACGTAGAATTGCCCCTACTCTACAACCCGGGGATTAATAGCAAAGAAAGACGGGAAAGAGCAGAGGCGGCTCTCGAATCGGTAGGCCTGGCCGACCGTATGAAGCATCTCTCAAACCAGCTTTCAGGAGGCCAGCAACAGCGTGTGGCCATCGCCCGCTCACTGGTAAACGATCCCGTCATTATTTTGGCCGACGAAGCCACCGGGAATCTCGATTCACGCACTTCATTCGAAATTATGGCTCTGTTTCAACAGCTAAACGAACAAGGCATCACCATAGCTTTTGTGACCCATGAGCCTGACATTGCCTCTTTCACAAGCAGAAATGTCGTGTTTCGCGATGGCCGCATTATTAGAGACATCGATATTAAAAACCCGGCATGTGCTAAAAAAGCCTTGGCACTCCTTAAAGATGACACAGACATTCTCGATGATTTAATCAGACAAAATGAAACAATCGCAATCAGTTAAACAGGCAGAAGCTGAATGCAATGGCTTATTTAAGAAGAATCTGAACGGTCCAATAATCAGGATATTAATCCGACAAATATCACAGTCATGAACATACTTAATCTGTTAAAAATAGCACTAGGTGCTATGAAACGAAACAAATTCAGAGCATTCCTAACCATGTTGGGCATTATCATTGGTGTTGCATCGGTTATTGCTATGCTGGCCATTGGAGAAGGCTCGAATGCCAGCATCAAGGAGGAAATATCGAAGATGGGAACCAACATGATTTTCATTCGACCTGGCAATCAGAGCCGTGGAGGTGTTGGATTGGGGAGTTCATCGTCGAATTCATTGGAATTAAAAGATTTTGAAGCCCTGAAAACCAATTGTACAAATCTGGCCGCCATCTCCCCAGAGGTCAGTGGAGCCGGTCAAGTCATTTTCGGTTCAAACAACTGTCCAACCACAATTTACGGGGGAAACGAAGACTATACCTACATCAAAAAAATAGAGGTTGAAAGTGGACGAATATTCAGCTCTCAGGAAATAAACTCTTCAGCAAAAGTATGCCTATTAGGGAAAACGGTGGTCGAAAACCTCTTTGGAGAAGATGTCGATCCCATAGGACAAATCATTCGATTTAAGAAAATACCCTTTAAGGTAATAGGTGTATTGGGCGAAAAGGGTGAGAATACCTTTGGACAAGACCAGGATGATATGATACTGGCTCCCTACACCACTGTTCAGAAAAGGGTCTTGGCACAAAACTTTTTGAAATCGATCGTTATGTCGGCCACTTCGGAAGACAACATCGAAGAAGCAAGTCTCGAAATTGAAGCCTGCATGCGCAACTCCCACAAGTTAAAGGAAACTGACGAAAATGATTTTAATATCAGAACCCAGGATGAACTGATGAATACCTTCAGTTCCATATCGAATGTCATGCTTGTTTTATTGGGAGCCATTTCTGCCATCTCGCTTTTAGTTGGTGGTATCGGCATCATGAACATCATGTATGTTTCTGTGACCGAACGCACCCGCGAAATCGGACTCCGCCTGGCTATTGGTGGCAAAGGGAAAGATATTTTAATGCAATTCTTACTGGAGGCTATTTTGCTCAGTCTGATTGGCGGTTTGGCAGGTGTTTTTCTGGGTATTCTATCCTCAAATATGGTTCATAGCTTTATGGGATGGCCCGTTATGGTCACCAGCCAGTCCATTGTCCTCTCCTTTTTGTTTTGCTCGGTCATTGGTATGTTTTTTGGATGGTATCCGGCAAAAAAGGCTTCGGCACTGGATCCCATCATCGCCTTGAGACACGAATAATAAAAGAATAAATTAAGATTTTACTTACAACTAATCATTATTAATTCACCCGGTGTCAAAACCATAAACAATTTAAAACAAATGAAAAGAGTCGTTTTTATTTTAATGCTGGTCCTCTTAGGACTACAAGCTACACAAGTGAGTGCTCAAAGGCTTAATCCTGAAGAGAGCATATCCAAGGTTATGAAAACCTTGAAATCCAAAGTTGACCTGAGTGATAGTAGCGAAGTCGTTATTGAAGATGCGCTAGGGGATTTCTTCGAGCAAATGGTCCAGATGAAATCCTCGGGAAACAGATCGGATCGTAGCGGAATGACAAATCTCGAAAGGGATCGCGACAACAAGGTGAAAATGGTGCTGTCTGATGATGACTACAAAACGTATCTGCAGATTGTACAAAGCCTGAAAAGTCAAAAATCCGGAGGTGGAAGGAGACGATAAAATCAAAACGAAGATCGCAAAATAACCAAAAGTAAAGATTCAGGATTTGTGTTTTGATTTAAACACAGATCCTGGGATCTTCGTGAACCTGCTGGTTCAAGGACAAAACTTATACTATGGAGTTAGACAAAAGGAAGGCTCCTGAATTTTGATTTCCCATCATTTATGTATCTTTACATAAACCGAAAATATGATATCACAACTACCAAAAAGAATTCAACTGTACTTCCCTCACTTTATCGTGTTGGCATTCATCATCGCCATGCCTCTGCTGACGGTCGATCAGGACAATATCAGGGGAAGAGTCTGGTTTAACCGGTATTATTTTCAACTGTTCTTTTATTGCATAGCCTTTTACCTTAACTACCTTGTTTTAGTTCCTCACTTATTCGATAAAAGCAAACGAAAACTCTACTTTCTCGCTTCCGCCCTGAGTATCCTACTCATACTATTTATTTCACAAAGCCTTGTAGAGTGGCTGATGACGAATAATTTTTTACGAAACAAAGAGGTACCACAGCTTTTAAATCCCAAACAACTCTCACACTCCTACTGGCGAAGCACGCATATATTTACCTATGCCATAAGCTTGGTGCTTATATTTGGTTTTGGGACGGGTATGCGAGTCATTCAACAGCTCAGAAAGAAAGAAAGTCTCGAAAAAGAACTAGAGAAAACCAGGGTCGAAACCGAACTGGCTTTCCTTAAAAACCAGATTAACCCACACTTCTTTTTCAATACCCTTAATAATATCTACGCCCTAATTGTTATCGATACTGAAAAGGCTCAAAAAGCTGTCGAAAAACTATCGGGTTTGATGCGCTACCTAATCTACGAATCGGATGTTAGCAAAGTGAAGCTACAGAAAGAGCTCGATTTCACTCGAAACTATATCGATTTGATGAAACAACGCCTGTCAGCCAAGGTGAAACTTGATCTGGATATTCAGGAAAACGCCCCCGATATAGACATTCCCCCGCTCATCTTTATATCTTTTATAGAGAATGCCTTTAAGCATGGAGTCAGTTATCGAGAGAACTCTTTCATCGATATTTCTCTTAAAACAAGAGAGGATGAAATTCTATTCATCTGCAGAAATAGTGTTCCAAAGAAAGAAAACGCTGGAGAGGAAACTCTGGGTGGTGTTGGCTATGCCAATGTAAAAAAACGACTGGATATTCTCTACGATAAGCAGTACAACTTGGAACACAAGATTGAAGATGGAACCTATGAAATCAAACTGAGGATCCCTCTGGAGCAGATTACGACCGTGATGAGTAGACAGCCTAAAATTTGAAACACATGACTAAGATAAAATGCATAGCTATAGATGATGAACCCCTGGCTTTGGGTTTAATTATAGATTACATTGGCAAGACGCCTTTCCTTGAGCTGTGTGGTGAATTCGACAACCCTCTCGATGCCATGACTTGTATTGAGAACAATGAAGTGCAGCTCCTTTTTCTGGATATCCACATGCCCGACTTAAACGGTCTGGATTTCACACGTCTCTTAGACAAAGATTGTAAGGTGATTTTCACAACTGCCTACGATCGTTATGCCATAGAAGGTTTTAAGCTGGAAGCCCTCGACTACCTTCTTAAACCCATCAGCTACGAGGTTTTTCTGAAATCAGCCCTGCGGGCGCAGAAACATTTCGAACTGATAAGCGCCGCACAGAGTCCAGAAGAAATCGGCATCAATACCGAAAAGGATTTCCTGTTCGTAAAAGCCAACTACCAGATCAAACGCATCAACTTTAAGGATATTCTTTACTTAGAAGGATTGAAAGACTATGTGAAAATCTACACCAGCAATTCGGAACAGCCCATTGTTTTTCATTCCACAATAAAAGCACTTGAAGCCAAGCTCCCTTCAAACAAATTTATGCGGGTGCATCGCTCCTACATTGTCAATCTCGACAAAATAGAAACCGTAGAGCGCTATCGCATTGTGTTTGGTAAAGAACGCATACCAGTGAGCGAACAATACAAGCCTGCTTTTAACGCCTTTATTCAAGCCAATTTTGGCTAATAATTAATTACTGAAAGCGGGCAAAGACATAGAATAGATTTACCTCCTAACTCAAACTTCCATCACCTGCAATCATCGTCAATTCACAATATTCCGATTATTGCTTTCCATTTCTGATTATAGAAAGTGTAGCTAACTTTAAGAGAAACATAGTCATCTGATGTGGAAATCGGGGACCTTGCCAATTGATCTATACTTGATCATATTTATAATATTCGACAACGAAAGTACCACTTTAAATTGAGACGCAATCATCAGACACTGTTGGTTGACATACCATGTAAGAGTGAAATTTAAAGAAACAAACAACATTGAATATCCAAAATAGCATTTCGATAAAGAAGACACGTCTGTCGATTATGATTCCCAAACTCAGTTAAATCAATAAACCGACGCAGGTCTATACAATAAATATAATAATTAGTAACACAGAATATTGTTATTGATAAACAAATAGCTATATTCAAGGTGTTATATAGCTTGGTAACATAAACATATCACTTAATTTTTGTCAAGTTCATACAAGCCCCTTAAATTAACAATACAAACCTTATTTAAAATTTATCTGCATGAAAACAAAACTATTCATCTTCATTCTGCTTTTCAATTTCGCAGCAGCGACTCAATGTGGTGCTCAGCATACTCGTGAAACTCGTGGTGATCATCATGATACAAATTTTAGGTATTGTAGAATAGTACACAAAAATTCGAATGAATACACAGGAAGTCCCTATTTAAATAAGGAATTTCAAACCGGGGATGTTATAAAAATTGATAGCCGTATATACAATGATCAGAAACTGAGATATAACATCTACGAAGACCAAATAGAATTCAAAAACAAAGATACCATACGAATTGTACCTGGTAAAAGTTTTACCAAATCTGTTAGAATTGGTGAAAAAACATTCATTTATACAGATTATATTATTAATGGTAAAAATCATTTTGGCATTCTAGAACAATTAACCAAGGGGAATTGTTCTCTATATTATCGACATAAAGTTGATTTTGAAGAGGCTGTGAAGCCCTCTGGATATAAAGAAGCAAAACCTGCAAATTTCATGAATGTTAAAGGGAAATTTTTCATTCAAATTACCAATAAACCAATCATCGATATTCACAATAAAAAGCATCTATTGATGCAATTTCCCAATAAGAAAAAAGAAATTCAAAAGTTTATAAAAACAAAAAAAATAAATATAAAGAAGAAAGCAGATCTCATAATACTGGTTCAATACTGCAATGAACTTAATAAAGCTTCAATCTAACTTAGAAAAAGGCGTTGCCTACGGGCAACGCCTTCTTTCAAATTACCTGGTTCCGTTCAACTTCAAAAATTCATTTCATATAATAAAACTATCTTAAAAAACACAAAACTTCTAATCCATCTATATAGTCAATACCCTCCAAATCACTTATCTCCTGTAATCTCATTAATAAATAAGAACTTCTGATTAGCAAAAAATCCAAAGTTGTCAATAAACAAATCCCTACCTAACGAAATGGTAGGTAGGGATTTATTCTCTTAATTTAATGATTCCTTTTATAGTATCACAAACTAAGTTGTAACTTTACTGAAGTATAGATAATACTTGTATAAGGTGTCGTTTGATCTACTTAAAAACTAAGGTGAACAGGAGGTTAAAATGTCTAATAAAAAGATTGTTGTATTAAACGGAACCGGAGAGGAAGACAATAATTTAGAATATCCTTTTTCAGTTCTGACTGAAGTGCTGGCTGATGCCGATGTGAAATATTATCATCTGAAAGAGATCAAGCTGGCACATTGTACGGGATGTTTCGGGTGTTGGACAAAAACACCAGGAGTTTGTGAGATACCTGATGAAGGCAGGGAGATCTCCCAAGCCATTATTCAAAGTGATATGACAATTCTTTTTACTCCGGTTACTTTTGGTGGGTATTCATCAGTTCTTAAAATCATTATGGATCGAATAATACCATTACTTTTACCATTTTTTGGCACCTACTATGGAGAGATTCATCACAAACCACGCTACTCAAACTATCCCCGCTTAGTCGGTATCGGGATTCAACCTAAGTTCATAAAAAAGGAAGCTGAACTTTTTAAAGCCCTTGTGGGGCGAAACGCAATCAATTTCCACGCCCCTTCATTTGCGGCTGATGTATTTCACGACAAAGAAGATAGGAAAACCTTAAAAAAAAGTTTCAGAGACCTCATATCACGATCAGATCCTTTTCCTGTAGATACCGATATTAAAAGTTTTTTCCCTGAAGTAGATCTGACCTCTTTGGTCGATAAGCAGGATGTCAGCCGAAATGCATTGCATATAGTAGGCAGTCCAAAAGTAAAAAAGCGTTCCACATCAAGCATATTAGGAGAACATTTGTTAGATCCAATGATATCAAGCGGTTGGAAAACTGAAGTGCTGACATTAAAAGGAAATCTGAAGCAGGAAAAAGGGCAAATAGAACTGTGTACTGCTGTAGATCGCTCTGACCTGATCATTTTAGCCTTTCCGCTTTACATAGATGCTCTACCCTACCTTGTGACCAAGGCCTTCGAGATAATTACCCGACATCAGAATATCTTGATGGATAAAAAACCTAAACGTATTTTTACGATTGTGAACAATGGTTTTCCTGAATTTAATCAAAATGCTTTAGCCCTGGGCATTTGTCGTTTATTTGCAGATCAATCTGGTATGTCCTGGGCTGGTTTCTTAGCCCTTGGAGCGGGAGAATCCATTGGTAACGGTCAGAAACTTAATGCAACCAAACGCCCGGGCCCTCCTGTCAAACACATAATCGAAGCTTTGGATAAAGCAGGTACTGATCTGGCCATGGGGCGCTATGTTTCTCTTACTGCACAAAGCCTTATCTCAAAAACTCCAATCCCCTTAGTATCATTTGGACTTTGGCGCAAGATGTATAAAATATTTGGTGGTCAGGGCTGGAAACGTCAAGCCCTTGAAAATGGAGTTCAAAAAGCAAAAATGTATGCAAAACCCTATGCTGATTAAAGAACGAAAATCTGAATTAGGGCTTCCACCCTCAAGTATTCTTCTTGTGCAACAAAAAAAAATCCTGACCTTCTTAAAAAGTCAGGATTGATTTTTATTCCCTGGTTTAATGATTTCTATTTTTGTAAAACAATCACTTTTGATTCTGATTCCCGTATAACTTCCTGATCGATCCATTCAATCAAAACTGAAAAACTAAGGCTGGCTTTGGGATTCTCAATTAAGAAAGGACTGTAATCTAGAATTAAGGAATGATCCTTTCCCATCTCTTCAATCTTTGCGGGATCAATATACTGACCTCTTGGCAACTTAACACCATCAACGACCCAATTTATATGTATTTCTTTAATCGAAGAGATAGCTCCCATTTTTTTCCAACGAGGACCTACCATTTTAAGTTTTTTATCTACAGCGGCAAAAATATTAAAATTAGATTTGGCATCAACTTCAGTTTTAAATTCCACAGTATTACTCTTAGTTGACTTTCCTCGGGTATCACTAACAATGACATAAAATCTGTATTTTTTGTTAGATTTTAAATGACTTATTAAAATTGGATCGTTGTTATTATTGATTGCTCTTTCTAATTGTCCATTCCCCCTTGTATTACCAGTATAGTAGGTGTCATTTATAGCAATATCATTTATATAGTAGGTGTATTTTTCAATATTATCGTCCCTGTCAACAGGGAGATTTGCTGATAATTTAACGAAACTAAAACCAACCTGCTTCACTTCTATTTCATCTAACCAAACAGGAGCTTCATTGGTAATAGTTGTAAATTGGGTGCTTTTATCAAGCGCAATACTCCCATCAGCATGTCTTACGATTAGTTGAAAATCATAAGGAGTTTGCTCATTTAGCTTTGTCAGAGTTCTTGTCACGACACCTGTTCCCCAATCTTCTTTTACGCCATTCAGGTAAGCCTCATAGGTCATGCTGCTAAAATCATCAAATCGATCCCTGTTCTTTTCATGGAAATCAGTTAAATCAACTTCAACCTGACTAAACGACTTGGGAGTGATCACCATATCGAAATCAAAAGCTTCAGGATATGATTGTGTTTTAATCTCAACTTCATCCTCGCAGGTATTCTGTCCCCTCATAGCAACAACTTTAATCTTATAGGTCGTATTCGATTTTAATTCTCGAAAGGTATAGGCTTTAAAATTACCTATCTTCACAGATTCTCCATTAAGAAAGAGTTCAAAACGGCTATACTGATCGGTACCTGTAAGGCTCCAATTCAACTCAAGCAATCGAGTGCCTACATTTACGACATCAATTTTCACTTCAGGCTCAACTTCAGCCTCAGTCGAAAAGCTGATGCTTTGTTCATTGGTAGTATTATTTTCAGACTTCGCCACAATTTTAGCCGTATAATCTGTACCGGCTTTCAAATTTTTAAAGGTGAATTCATTTCCGGCTTCATCATATGAATATGGAACACCACTCAAATAAACCTCATAAGTCAACTTTCCTCCTGAAGGCAATTCAGAACTGGTCCAGCTTACTTTTGCCTCTGATGTGGTAATCTCCTCTACATTGAGTTTAAAATCACCGGGAACCTCATACTCAGTCGTCGTAAAAGTCACCGTTTTTGAAAGTGGCCCAACAACGCTTTCGCTACGGGCTTCAATCTTATACTCGCAAGTCTGACCTGCATGTAATCTATCGGCCAGAAACTGTCTTTCTTCCAAACCTCTTTTGGCGATCGACCCACTTGGATAATAGACATCATAGGTAACCTTGCTACCATCACTGGCAACACTTTCTGTCCAACTTAAAAGAGCCGAAGTCTGTTTGATATCCCCAACACTAATAACAAAATCAGACAATTTTGGAGCATCAAGGGTCGTAAACTCATTCGTCTTTTCCAGTGTCTTATTGAAGGCGTTTTTAGCTTCGATCTTTAGCTGATAAAGCTTTCCAGCTTCCAATCGGTCCAGCAAGAGCTGATTGTCATTTAAAGCTTCGCCTTTGAAAAAACCATTTACAAATACCTTATAGCTAAGGATCTCATTATTATCACCTGTAGTTTCCCAACGAATAAGAGCTGACTCATGAGTCAAATTCTCAACGAAAATATGGAAATCGGCTGGTCCCTCAGCTTCAAGAGTTGTAAATTCAATAGTCTTACTCTTTATTTTATCATATTGATTGACAGCCTCAATCGTTGCCGTATATCGGGTATTGACATCCAATTCTTTGAATTCATATTCTAAAACCGTCAAGCCATTAGCTTTTTCGACGGAATTCAACAGAACCCTGTAAGTCAGTTCCTCAGATTCTGATTGACTCCATGTAATTTTCGCTCCATCAAGACTTACACTTTCAACTGAAAGCGTGAAATCATCAGGTTCAGAATAATCATCTGTTTTAAGCTCCAGAGATGTTTCTACGCTTTTGTTGAACTCATTTGTACCAATCAGTTTGATCTGATAAAGCTTATTCCCTTCCAAATCTGAGAAGGTATAGGTATTCACATCCAGGTTTTCAGCCTGAAGGACATCATCCAAATAAATGCTGTAGGTCAGATTCTGAGTCGGATCCGAATTCACCCAGGAAACCTCTATGCTATCGGTAGACAATTCTTCCATTTTCAAGCTGACAGCACCAGGACTGGGTGTATCATTTGTTGTAAGAGAATAGGAAGCAACAACTTGTGTCTCGTACTCACTTTTTGCAATCACCTCAAGCTTGTACGTTGTTAGGGCTTCCAATTCTTCAAATCGATAATTCAGAGCCTCCAGATTCTCTCCCGACAATTCTTCATTAATATATACATCATATACAATTTTAGATTTGTCAGATATTTGCGAAGCCGTCCATTGAATTTCGGCAAAGTCGTAACCCAAACTCATTACCGAAACTTCAAAATTCGATGGGCTCAACTTAACTTCCGGCTCTTGATCTGTTTCACCTTTACTACAACTCAACACCAGGCCGATTGTTAAAACAAGCAGCCATGCAAACATCAACTTCACTCTCATAATACACTATATTGTTTTTTATTTTATCGAAGACAAGTCAGCTATCACATATCCCAAGCCTTCACAACAGCCATATATTGCTTAACAAAAGGTTCATACACCTTCTGGCAACACCAGCAATTTTCATTTCAAAAAGTTTGCAAAGAAAGTTTGTTTTAGTCTTTTAAACAAGAAGCTGAGCCAAATTATTTTTATTCATGAACATATTGAATTTTGATCTGAAAAATGAAAGCATCTGGTATAAGATTGTTCACGCCAAATTGAAAAATATTCGATGCAAAAATGAAATAATGAATAATAATTTTAGCTTTGCTATATATTAGAGAAAGAGATGTGCAAATCTTCTACTCTCCATTTTCAAAACACAAAAAACGAAACAGATGGAATTTTCATACCAGGCACCTGAAACAAAAATTGAAACAGAAGAAACCTACAAAAGCTGGGATTTATCTAAGCTGATTGAATATACCGAGAAGAATTATCATCAGATAATTGAAGCTGATATCAACGACTTAATGCCACATTTAGATAAGGTCGTTCGTGTACATGGTGAATCTCACCCTCACCTACCAGTGGTTCGTAATCTCTTTCTTCAGTTGGTAGCAGAGCTAAACGAACACTTAAAAAAGGAAGAGAATCTATTCAAATTGATTCCTGAAAATAAAACGGATCCTAAAACTCTGGAGTTTGAAATTTCCGTACTAGCGGGTAATCACATGGCTTTCGAGAGCGTTCTTGAAAACATCTCAAATCTTACCAATAAGTATACCACTCCTGAAGGCTCATGCAGAACTTACAATCTGGTTTATGATTCTCTGAGATCATTCAACGAAAAACTAAAGCAATATGAGAACTTAGAAAGCAAAGTTCTTTTTGACAAAATCAGAAGTCAGTATTCACTTTAACCTCTATAGAACATCAGCCATCTATTATATGGAACTAATAGGTGGCTGTAAGCCAAAGCTAAACAAGAGTTAAAGCTGTATGCCTCACCCACTATTTCTGTTTGAATAGTGTATAAAAAAAGCCTTTACCCTCATCTCCCAGTACCCTAACCTGAATTTCATCCTTATTTATTTTTTTATACTGAATTTTCTTGGGGAAGTCGTGCTTATTATTTTCAAATGAGTAATACGATTTGATTTCATTATTTAAGATAAACTGGGTGGTTTTTCCTTCATTTTGATTGGGAACGGTGGCTTCATAGATAACCTGATCCCCACTTTCTCTAATAGACAGCGTTTCAGTAATCGTTTTGTTATTATTCTGAAGTTTATAAGAATGTCCAATAAAATCATTGTTATCATTTTTCTTCCAAACTTCATAGAGATCTTTACCTTCCATTTTCCAGGTACCGATTAAGAAATCAGTTTTTAATATTTTATTTGCAGAACAGGCAATTAAAAAACCTAACAAGCATATTGACAATAGTATCCTCATAGCTCTGTGTATTAAAAAAGGTTGACATTATCTACAGAGAAGCTCTCAATATCTGTGAGTGTTTTGATCATCATGACAATAAAGACTTCTACCGATATATGGACAGTTATACAAAAAAATAAATAAACTCGTAATCATATAAAAACCTGATAAATCCGAACCTCATCATCGATATACATCTGATTAAATGCAATTTAGTTTAAAAAATGCAATTCACACACAGTGTTTTGTTATAACTTATTTAGGTATTCCAGATTAGCTTAGTCACATCAATTAATACATGTAAAATCTCTCACTGTCTGCCATCATAAAATCAATGAGTCGTATCTTTATAGAGTCTATGCTTGCATAACGCTCATTATACACCTAAATGTTAACATCAAACTTGAGACTTGGGCGATAGGACGAATCGCTTAGGTGCGTAAAAAGGAGAAAAGCTTACACTTAATAAGCAGCAATGATGACGAGATCTGTGACAAAAGAAACTGCCGGTGACAGTATCAAAAAAGAAATGACATTTCGTTTTTATGCTGAGCTAAATGATTTCCTGCCTCCAAGGCGGAAACAAATTGCCTTTGTACAAGCTTTCAAAACACCTGTTACGGTTCGAGAGACCATTGAATCACTCGGTATCCCTTTATCTGAGGTCGACATGATACTTGTCAATGAAAGATCTGTCGATTTTGAACACAAATTGAATGGATGTGATTACATCTCTGTTTTCCCGGTCTTTGAAACGCTGGATGTTTCGTCTACCACAAAAGTGAGAAAAACAGCCTTACGAACCACCCTTTTTGTTGTGGATGCTCATTTGGGTAAACTGGCAAAATACTTGAGAATGCTTGGATTCGACACCCTTTACAGATCGGACATTGGGGATGATGAAATTATTTCGCTTGCCGGAAAGGAAAAAAGGATTATTCTCACTCGCGATAAACCCTTACTAAGATCGAAGGAAATTAGCCATGGTTATTTCGTAAGATCTATCGAAAAGCATGAACAACTCAGAGAAGTCGTCAATAAATTTGACCTGAAGAGCCAATTCAAATCCTTTACTCGCTGCATGACATGCAACACGAGTCTTGTCAAAGCAGATAAGGAGGAAATACGGAATAAAGTAGAACAGGATATCCTCAGAATCTTCAACGAGTTTTTTTATTGCAAACATTGCGATAAGGTCTATTGGAAAGGCTCACATTTTAAACGGATGGAAGCAGCTATCAGGGAATTAGTCTGATCTGATCTCTTTCTGGAGTGCGCTCCGGATGTCTTATTTGAGTATAAATTCCCAATATCCAACATCAATCCACTTCCCAAATTTGAAACCGACTTCTTTAAAATGCGCTACTTTTTCAAACCCGAATTTTTCGTGCAAACAGACGCTTGATTCATTAGGTAAAGCTATACCGCCTATTACAGCATGAACGTCCATTTCTCTTAGTGGTTTTAATAATGCCTGGTAAAGCATAGAGCCTATTCCTTTCTTATTTTCACCCTGTTTTAAATAGATAGTACTTTCAAGAGAGTGTTTATAGGCGCATCTTGACTTCCATTCACTAGCATAAGCATAACCTATTATTCGCCCATCTATTTCATATATAATCCACGGAAATCTTGAAGTGATCGATTCAATACGTGCTTTCATTTCTTCTGCACTAACAGGTGTTTCCTCGAAAGTCACAACAGAATTAAGGATATAGTAATTATATATTCCAGCTATTTCTTTAGCATCTTCTATTTTAACGCTTCGTATCATCTGACGTTTATTGCATATTTCGGATGGCGTGCTGTGACGCAAGCTCTTTAGTACATTCAGGTTTCAATATTTATAAAAGACAAGATATCTATTTTAAAATTAAAAATCTTAAACAGATGCTCTGCTCATTATAAGAATAAGCTTTCTACCCAATACAGAAAAAAGATCGTAAATAAGTTTAAGCTTAAAAACCACTTACTGTACACAGGGTATAAAACCAGCAAATGCAGGCCACCAGGCCTGCATTTGCTTTTGATGCTTTTTAATGAACGGATTGATTTTTACGAACCAAAAATTTAATCTAAACATTATTACTTGGTTTAATATTCTGATTGACTTTAAAGAAATTGTTTGGATCGTATTGCTTCTTAATTTGACTTAAACGATCGTAATTATGTCTGTAACTCGCTTTCACACGTTCCTGTCCTTCGTCCATCATAAAATTTGAATAAGCCCCACCTGATGAATAGTCGTGCAAGGCTTCCCAATAAGCCTTACACCATTTGGTAATTTTAGCTGCGTTTGCCGGATCAGGATCCACACCAACAATCACACCCGTATATTTGGCATCTCGATAAGCCCAAGGCGTCTCTTCTTTCCCAACCCTGCTGGCAGCACCACTAATGGGGTATAAATGCATCTGAGAAAGGGGTGTTGGGATATTCGATCCATATTTTAAATGCTGTGCACTCACTTCTGCACCCAGCTCATTAAAAAAGTCTGCTCTCCAGTACCATTGCATGCCAGGAGGCATTAATCCGTCAAACAGTGTTTGAATCGATGGATAAGGCATCTCGCCAACATGCTCAAATATCGGATTTTGGGCCAATATAGGCTTGAAAGCTTCTTTAGCTTTAGCCATATCTCCCGTATAACACCAGACGATGCCACAGAATTGTTTGTGATGTAAAAATTCTGGGAATGGTGGCCCGGGAATAATCATTGTGGCAATAAAGCCATTTAATTCATCTGGTGCATGCGTAATAAAATCATGGTACCACGCCATTATTTCTTCAGTTTTTTCAATAGGCCATAATGTCGGTCCACCAAAAACGTTTTTTACAGGATGGGCTTGAAATTTAAAAGAGGTTACAATGCCGAAGTTGCCTCCTCCTCCACGTATAGCCCAAAACAAATCGGTGTTTTGTTTCGCATTTACAGTCACAAATGTACCATCAGCCAAAACCATATCTGCTTCCAGTAGATTATCAATCGTCAGGCCATATTTCCGTGATAAATGCCCCACGCCACCGCCAAGCGTTAAACCTCCCACTCCCGTAGTCGAAATGATTCCAGCAGGAACAGCTAATCCAAAGGGATGTGTAGCATGATCGACCTCTCCCCAGAGATTGCCACCACCTACCCGAACGGTATTGTCTGAGGTATCCACACGAATAAATTTAATACCTGACAAGTCGATAACCATTCCCTCATCACACAAACCTAATCCGCCGCCATTATGGCCTCCACCTCTAATCGCCACCAAAACATTATTTTCTCTGGCGAAATTTACCGAAGCAATCACATCAGCCACATCAACACACATCACAAACATTCCCGGACGCTTATCAATCATCCCATTGTATACTTTTCGTGTTTTGTTATAGACTGCATCAGCAGGCATCACCATTTTTCCTCTTAATTGACTCTTAAAGGAGTCAATGATTGTCGAATCAAGATCTTTTATAGCCTTCATAATTATGGATTTTATATGGATGATGAATCAATATTGATAATGTAAAATTAGATCATGGAACTATTATATCGTATCACAATTGATTCAATAGATGAAACAATTGATTCATCATTAATTAAACGTGTTTAGCTTCTAAAGGGCCGAAAGTTTAATAAATGAAGTAGGGAGAATGTGGTACCTTTTTCTAAATACACGGGTAAAATAAGTTGGGCTGTTGAAGCCTAAATCGTAGGCTATCTCAGCTATTGTTTGTCTGTTTTGTTTAAGCCTATTCAACGACTGGAGTAGTCGTAATTCCTGAATGAGTTGATTGGGAGCCAATCCTGTTAATGATTTTATTTTTCTGTAAGTCTGAGACTTACTTAATCCCAATGCCCCTATTAAGTCTTCACTTTTAAAATCAGGATTATTCAATTCCTTTTTAATGTTGTCAACTAATTGAAACAAAAAAATGAAATCTTCTTTTTTAACGACTTTAAAATCATCTTGCTTTATTGTAGGTGAATGCGTCTCTTTACTTGAAAGAGCTTTTGTATCAGTATCGATATACATTGTTCTCTTTAAGCCTAGTGCACTTAAGTATCGACCTTTCTTCTTTGTTTCTTCAAACAAATGCTTTCCTCTTTCGTCCACTGGCTTTCCACTCACCAGTGATAAAGAAAATTCAATATTATCAGGGATTGATCTAAATAAGTTACCGATTGCCAAACCACATGCTATCGCATTAGAAGTCATTATGAATGAAGCCATAATATCATCTTCAGGCTGGATAAGAGGCACGCCATTGAATTGCTCAATTAATCGATGAACCTCATGGATATAGTGACCATATTTACCGGTCAAATCAACAATACTCATAAAAAGAAGCGTGCGATAACCTGTATCCAGCTCTCCAGAAACAGTATGAGCTAAATCGTTGACACTTTTTCCTACACCTAAAAAAAGATTGAATTCATCATCTAAGACCTCAATAATATTACAAGCCGTATTGCCATGCGACTCTTTGTGAACTTCATTGCATGCCTCCTTGTTTGGTCCTTCCATAAGGCAGAATAAAGTTTTAGCTTCTTCATTTACCCAATATTTTTTTTGGATCACACCAAATCGTTCTTGTACAGCCAAATCTTGCATATGGGCTTTAACAACATCTTCCACTGTAAACGTGTCTGAATCTACGATATGAATGTCCATGTATAAAGGCATAGCTTAAATTTTTATTCCTGTTATTCAGGCTCTTCAGATTTCTTCTGTTTGTATATCGTTGCTGCTCTCCATTGTAAGCTATTATTCCAAATCTTGCAAGTTTTTCTTTTTTTGCTCAATGAGTTCGCTGATCAAGCATATTAATATATTCACGATGATTTTATTCTTTTAAGTATGTCCTGAATGGGGAGTTTAACTCAATATACATAGGCAAATATCGCCAAGGTCACAGGTATGGAACATCTGGCCTGTCTCATTCTACAACGGTCAATTTCTGATTCAACACGCTTTCAAGGAAATACGCCTTTTCTTTCAAATAATTGTTGTCGTTAGAAACCAGTAATAGGCTCTCCGATTTTGTTTTAATCTCTAAACGAAATCTTTCATTGTAGAAGCCACTGGATAAAAGCGGATTCTTTTTTAGCGTTTCCTTGTTCACACCTATCCACATTAACAGTCTTGTCAGGCTTATTGGAAGAACTTTTTCGGATCCCCTTGTGATGATTAACTTTTCAGTTAAATCATTCGATAAGACAAGACCATACAGTTGCTGACTATCATTAATTCTAAGCAGCAAGCCCTTTTCAAATTTTTCAAAGTTGCACCTTGAATTTACCGATGGGATTTCCTTTATGGTTCTGTCATCCAGAGTTATCTTCTGCAAATTATAAAGATTACTCCCGTACTTATGGTCTTTCAACTTTTGCATGAAATCAAGTTGTTTTCCAATCAGGGGTTCTAATTTTTGAATATCTCTACTCTCCTTATCAAATTTAAGTATCATCACTAATAAGTTTGATGTTTTTTTAAAATTACCCTCAGGCATGCTCATATATAGAAGACAGCAGCTATTTGAGTAGAACAAATTCAACTCTGCGATTCTTGGCCTTTTTATCAGGAGTTGAATTATCAGTTAGGGGATGAGATTCACCATATCCCTTTGTTGAAAGTCTGGAGGCATCTATCCCTTTTAATACGATAGCATCCTTTACGGCAGCTGAACGCTGGTCTGAAAGCTTTAAATTTGATTCCTCGCTTCCATCGCTATCCGTATGGCCTTCAACTTTGAACTTTATTTCAGGGTGCCCATTCATCAGTTGTACTATTTTATCAATAATCTTCATCGACTCTGACTTTAGAATGGCATTACCGGACTCAAAATGAATATCATTTGTAACAATCTTGCCGTCAGACATCAAACGCTTATATAAATCTTCACCGCCTTCGGCAATAACAATATTGGTTATCACAGAGGGTTTCCCCTTCCCTGCACTATAACTAAATGCACTAAAAGACACCTTACTGGGTTTTTCAGAAAGATTTGGAATATTAAGCACACGGTAATTATCAACATACATTTTAAAGGCACGCTTATTGAAAAAAATTGCAATATGCTTCCATCCGGGCACTTTCATATTTTCTTTCATCATCCCTTTATTCCCCTTATACATGACATAGTAACTTCTGATTGAAAATTTCCCAAGCTTATCCAGATTGATCGTGTAAGCTTCATTTCCCTGAAGATGGAAATAAACATCAAATTCAATCGTAAAAATATCAGGAAGGTATGTTTCGGTACTCATCAAAGGCATGATTTCAGATTTAGTGGTATAGGCAATAACCATTTTACCATCAAATTCAGCAACTTCAACCGATCCGGAATTAAGATCCCATCTAGAAGGAAATTCGCCCAATAGCTCACCCTTAAGACTATCTGCTAAAATGATTTTATCTCCCCGGGCAAATTGGCTTCGGGCTTTGATATTTTGGGCAAGGGTATTGAAACTGATTAGACTTAAAGCAAGTAATAGAATTGTTTTCATGGCTGAAATTTTTCTATATAATTTACTAAATACAAGCCAATTAAATAATTAGTTTCTCATAAATATTTTCATCCAACTGAAATTTGTCTGGTCGGTTTATGCTTACATTCTTCTCATTTGAGATGAACTCAGTGCAAGTCACAAAGCTTGTACTCTTAGCTATTTGTATAAAACAGAAACTTCTATTTACTCAGTCTCTAAATCTTATGTGTAACGATCTGGGAAATACTAAGAGTAAGAATAAAAACTTTTGAAAGTGCAAAGAATAAGAACACCTCATTTTTTTCAATATGATGTAGCTTTTTTGCATGACTAAATTTGAGTAAATTGGGTAAAAAGGGAAATGTAATATGAAAACTTTATTTAGAACATTCAAGTTCGCAACACTGGCAATCCTTATCAGCACGGGCTTTCTCAGCGGACAGATTGCCGAATCTAACAGTGATGAAACGGTTAGTATGAAAAGCCAAATCTTATCTTATTATGACTGCTGGAATAAGGGAACGGTCGATGCTATTGATGAGATTCTTTCAGAAGAATATATCCGTTACGAAGATGGAAACTTCCGACAATCCCATATTGGGCGCGAGACCATAAAAGAAAGCATCCATTCTATAAACTGTGCCTATTCCGAATTAAAAATTTCCATCACCGATCTCTTCATCAGTGGCGATCGAGTGACCACCGTCTGGCGTCTCACAGGAATACAAACAGGTGAAATGGGAGAAATTGCACCCACCGGAAAGCAGGTCGATGTCTCCGGCGTATTAATATCCCGAATTTCAAACGGCAGAATTGTTGAGGAATGGTCATTCTTTAATCAACTAAACCTCTGGACACAGCTGGGATATACCCTCATTCCACAAAAACAACATACGGCAAGCACAAGTCAGACCACCGGGGAAGTCATCATCAATGGCAGTGCCCTTTCGGCAGAACAAGTGATGGAACTCGAAAACAGGTATCGCGTTAAAGCGCAGCCCGGAAATTACTGGTATGATGCGATAAGTGGCTTGTATGGTATTGTTGGGCAAGCTTCTGCAGGCTTCATGTATCCCGATCACAATTTTGGTACCCTCGACCGTAATGTATCCAATGGCTACACAGGGGTAATTGTCAATGGGCGTGAACTGCCACAGGCGGAATGGGCCGTATGGAGTCAGGTTCTGGGTTACTGGATCAATCCCGGTTCCTATTGGTTCGATTCCAAAGGCAATGCTGGCTATGAAGGCAACCCGATTCCTTTGGTCAACTTCTACACTGCTGCCAGAGAAAATGCCTACCGGGGCAATGCCGGAGGAGGTGACAGATTCTGGTCAACACGCTTCAGCGCCGGCAATTCCTATGCAGGCAATCAGACAGGCTATGTGAGCCTGCCTGGAGGTGGTATTGTTGGCTATGGAGATTAAATGGAAAAGATATTCGATTTATAAAGATCCGTATGAATCTTAGCTATGTTTATACTTTATTTCTGATTACATCAATTAATACTAAGTATGGTAGAATCATTTCTTTTACCTTTTCCTGACTTCGTCGAACACAAATTACACGGTGTGCGTTTCCCTCTTCATTTGTCCTCGATTGTAAGAAAAATAGATCCCTGCGATACTGATTAGAGAAAAACTAATAAAACCCCATTTCATAGCCTTCATAAATATGGCATTTGACACCACTTCAACAGCCAGGTCGCCAAACATGGCAGCAAAGAAAAGCGTGGCAATGGTCATACTTACAATCTGCCCGATTACCCTCATGGTGGCTGCAGATCCTGAAGCAAGGCCATACTGGCTCTTGTTGACAGAGCTCATAATGGTGTTCATGTTAGGTGATGAAAAAAATGCAAATCCCAGCCCAACCCATATCAATATAAATACAATAAGCCAAACAGGCGTTGTCGCGGAAAGAAATGCGAAAGCGACCAAACCTAGGGTACACATGCCCATTCCTAATGTAGCAAGATACCGGGGTTGAATGCGATCAGATAGTCTTCCGGCAAGTGGCGAAAACAGGGCCATAACGATAGGTTGAGCAATTAATACCATACCTGCATCACGGGGAGACAGTCGCTGTATCTTTTGCAGATATAAGCTGAGTAAAAAAATAATGGCGAAAGTAGCACTGTAATTGATAAGAGCAGCCAGGTTTGAAAAGGCAAACAAGCGGTTACGGGTAAACAGCTTGGTTTCAATTACAGGCATTTCAGACTTGTTTTCCAGTACCCAGAATATGATCATAGCCAGTATACCACCAGCCTGCATGAACCATCCGGATGCTGATGGAATAAAAGAAGAACCATAAACCAGTGCCACGAGCCCCAGCATATAAAAGAAAGTGCCTTTCAGGTCTGTTTTTTTGTCTACTGCATCGTTCGTTTCGTCTTTTCCTAAAAAAAGGAAAGTAATAAGCGAGGTGAAGAGTCCCAATGACGAGGCTACAAAAAAAATGGATCGCCAGCCAAATAACTCGGTCAAAAGCCCACCCGCAAAAGGACCAAATGCAAGCCCCGAATAGACAGCAGAGACAGCAATGCCTAAAACGCGTCCCCTGTGTTGTGGCAAAAATGCAGATACCAAAATGGCAGGCCCAGTGGTGCTTGTAAGTGCCGCACCAATACCCTGAATATACCTGAAAAAAATAAGCCAGAAACCTGAACCGGATAAACCACATGCCAGTGATGAAAGTGTGAAAATGACCACACCCAGCTTAAAAAGTCTTCGAATACCTTTAAGATCACCCCAACGACCAACGGGCAGCAAAAACATAGCAGTGGAAAGCAGAAAAGCAGTCACTACCCAACTCAGTGCCACAGCATCCAAACCGAAACTCTTTTCAATTGCAGGCAAGGCAATACTTACCGACGATATCAAAAAAGTCCCCATAAATACCGTAACAGCCACAATGGCCATAATTGAGATTTGCTTTTTAGTCCAGAGCATACTTTTAAAATTCTATATGAAACTCCTGGGGTATTTTAGTAATCAATAAATTATAAAACTTGTTAGTAAGCCCTGAAGGTGGCTTAATTTAAATAACCGTCCATGTAATGGACGGTTGGCTATACCCGGAATAGAAATCCCTGAAAGGGGTTAATTAATTACATCTATTTGTTTTCCCCCTTCAGGGAAAATCTTTTTACTGGATGATAACCACCCATTTTATGGGTAGTTATTCAAATTTAGCCACTTTGTGGCAGATTTTGTTCAGCCATGACTAAAAAGATTGACAAGTTTGCTAGTAAATCATATAGATATTTATGAACCTGATGGATTCATCTAAATTACTACTAGGACATCATCAATGATTGCCTTTATTACTAAGGTTTCTTCATGATGTATTAAATAAGCCCCATCCCTATACTCAATAAACTCTACCCCTTATTGAGTGAGCAAATGATTCTGCTGATAGTTGAATTTTCATCACAATTTACAAAAACCAAAACGTTTTCAAATTCGAAATCCAAAATAGTAATATCGATTAGCCTTTCTTCTAAATTTGATTCATAAAATCCTTCGCAAGCCAATGAAAAATCATTCCTGCCGCCAATAGAATAAGTTTGAACATCAACCCACTTGTGCAAGTTCTCTGTAAGTGTCATATGAGTCCCTTCATAAAAAGTCTCCATCTCCATTGAAATCTCAAAGTTCCTGGGGAAAAAACGAATGGCTCCTGATAATTTCTGGTATTCTTCCGATTTACAACTTTCTGCACCACCTTGTACAGAATACGTTTCAAATTCACTAGGTTCTATGGAAGCTCTTACCTTATTGCCATTCTCGTCAGCAAAATATAAATTATCCATACGGGCATAAGGGACAAATGCCTTTTCTAAATCGGTCAATTTATTTGAGCACACACTTTTATCCGGGCAACAACCGATTAATAGGAAACTAATGACGATAAGCGTGATATTTTTTATTTCCATCCTGTCTGTCTAATGGCAGTCTACTGCTTTAAATCTCTCCCGCCCATTTTTATCTTTAACCAGCTTATAGCCATTGTCAAGCAAATAGCTGAATTTATTACGTCCGTTCACATGCCACAACACATAGCCATAATCGCAGCGACTAATTCTTCCTTCATCCAATTCAGTTTTCATAAGTGACTTTAAATCATCCCAGTAAATTTGGGGCGCGTGAATAAAAATTAATAAAGCTCTGAATTCAGAATCTATAAATTCTTTATCGTAATATTTTTTGAGTCTTTCATTGGTTGGGAAGCCATATTTCCGGGTAATGTCGATCAACTTTTGTGTGTGAATTGAGTCAATCGGATTGATATATTGTTTCCATATAAAATCACCCAAGGAATCAGAAACAAAGCTTCGTTTTTTTCGTTCTTCTTTCTGCAGGCTCTCCCTTAAGCTCTCAATCCGATCAGTTTCATGCTTATCAAAAGTTTTAAACAGGGTATATTCTCTTAAGCTTTGATCATAGCCATACATAAACTCCAAATGTTCAACAAGCTCATAGATATCAGCTTTTAGCAAAGAATCTTTGACTGTCTGACCGTAAAACCTTAAAGGAGATAGAGTCATTAATAAAAACAATAACTTTAATTTCATCTCAGAAGTTTATAGTAAATATTCTATAAGTGCAATTACGAGTAGCTGACTGGAGTTATGCTCATTACTCAATAATCCATTTTAATTAACTTATTCTACTTGTACTTATTTAAAACTGTTTTTTTCAGTAATAAGGATATGTCTTTAGAGGTCTCATTGATATAATCCTTTTCTCCTGCTAAGAGTTCAATTTTTTTATCAGGCAAAACCAGGATGAGTTTAAAAATATCTTTCGTTTCTGATCTGTTTATAGTGAGTACATGCATCTTTTGCATTTTTTTCACATGAATAATCTGAAGATCATCAATTGTACTGATGTTTTCCCACTCCCCTAATCTTATTGACAAAATACCGATATACCTCTTTAGTCTTTTATTTTCAGTATCGATTAGCAAGCCTGATTTAATAAAAAGACACAAACAAGAGATGACTAGAAACACACCCCCTATCCAGTCCAGAAGCCAAATCCGCCAAATGCTGACAGCAAGTAATAAAACGCCTAAAAAAATGAAATTTTGTGGCAGACGACCTGTTTTAAAATTTGAAATCATATCTCTACTTATTAAGATTGGCCCTTGGGCTTTAAGCAATGTTTTGATGACCCGATAGCTTTAGGATTGAAACTTAATCACTTATTAAGTGAAATATTATCCTCATAGCCACTGATTCATTTGTTTCTTCAACTCTTCTTTATTATGATAATCCAAAATTCTGACATTATAATAATAAGTTTGCGCTAAGGCAGACACTACTTATTGTAAGGTATAAAAACAATAAAATTTCAACATTTTATTTAATTACCTTAAACTTTAAATAGTAGTTATGAATAGATTAGTGTATTTGAAAATGACCCGTGTATCTGTACCTGGCTTTTTATTAAGCTTGATGATCTCAAACTGAAATTTATAATGAGAAAGAAAAGGCTTATAGATCTTAGCCCGGCAAAAAAAGAGGACTGACTGCAAAGACTGCCCACTTTTTTTATTCCGTATGAACTAACAGGCTTGTTTGGCGTTTGTATCTTTCTAATGTTTTCCAAACTTTAGGCCCTGAAAGTCCGTTTTAATATTTTATTATTTTTTGTGAATAGAGTTTACCATTCATCAGACACCTGAATAAATAGATGCCATTATTTAAAGAACTGATATTAATTGTATTCCCAGGGTTTTTATATGACTTGACAAGCTTCCCATTCATCGTAAAAATCTCTACTTTCTCTACTGTATCAGAAGCCAAATTCAATATAGAATTTGTTGGATTAGGATATACAAGCAGAGTGTCAGGATTTTCTTCTTCATCCCAGACAGATAGAACAAGCCCCAGGCTTAGTGTAATAGATTTATACCCAACCCAACCATCGTTAGCTGTAATTTTGATTTTAACTTCATTCGATTTTAGAGGCATTAGGCTAAGCTTTCCATCTGATTCACTTACGTCAATTTCATCACTATCGTATTCAAACTCGTATGTGAGACGATCACCTTCCGGATCTGTAAATAAATCATTCAAAACGATTTCAGTTGGTACTTGAGAACTCTTGGTGTTACTCGTATTAATTTCCGGATCATGGTTAGTCCATTTAAGAATTGTCCCTCCTAAGTTGGGGCCACCCTGTTGAGTGGCTAAAAATATATTCCCATTCAAAAAAGTGGGATTCGCAACCACATCGTAACCGAAATCTGGTTCACTAAGAAGATCCTCATAAATCCGGATTTCCCCATCAAAAGGGTTTATTCCAAATATTTGTGTTGAACTTATGCCATAGATCAAGCTATCGGTTGAAAACATTTTAGTAAGCGCCCTGTGAGTAAGTGCACCTAATGAGTCGATTGAAGTGCCATCTAAATCACTTCGAAAAAATTGCCCCCCTAATTTCGAATTACTCCCGGAATAGGCAAATAGTCCAAATAATTTGTTTTCTCTAATGATTATAGATTGAGGCTGAGATCCTATTTCATCTCCTCCCTTAATTAGGTTTTCGTACCCTGTTCCATCCGTTTTGATACGAATAAAACTCCCGCTTGAAACAGTTGAACCGGTACCATCAGGATAAGGATTCCCTCCCCCGTTATAGCATGCTATGTAAATGCTATCACCATGGAAAACAAAATCAACCGGATTTTGCCCATTCTGAGATCCCGTATCATTATAGATTTTTTTTAATTGCGTGCCATCTTTTTCAATAGTAAAAATGCTGCCAACATCAACAAAAGACCATTGAGAACTTAACCACAAAACACTATCTGTTATAGTTTTGACTTGTACTTCCTGAACATCAAATGGATCGAAGTCTTTAATAAATTCGAATGAATAAGATTGTAAAGAATATTTAAAAAGTGTCCCTCCCCCATTAGGACTAAATCTAGTCGTACCATAGATCACAGTATCATTTGCCACAAGGCTGTTTGGGGCAAAGTTCACATCATCAAATTCCCAAATGACTTCATACCCATCTCCATTTTCATCTATTCTAAACAAGCTACCTTGACCATTAGGTGTATTATTTATAATATAAAGTGAATCATTTGTGCCAACCATTGCTTTTACTCCATAATCAAAATCTTCGCCATCAAAGTCATAGATAAGGGATAAATGACTGTCTTGACTTAAGCTAATTAGGCTGAAACTAATTATTGCAGATAATGTGAGTATTAGTTTTTTCATTTTCAGTAAGAATTTCGGACTAAGTACACTTTTCATATAGTTCTAAGGGTTTATAAAACATTCATTTACACAGGACAATTATTTTGTAGCAATTGTGCCCGGCATACCCGGGGGATAACCTCGTGCTCCAGAAATCTCGGGATGTGAAACGTCATGTGTTATGCCCCATTGTTAGCGGTTGATTTTTTCTTCATCTTTGAAAAGTCTTTTAATGCCATCTTAATACTTGAAATCACTAATCCCGGATCATCTTCTTGAATGGCATGTCCGGAATTTGAACTATAAAAAAACTTTCCATATTTCAATGTATAAAGTAACTTCAACCAACGTTTCATTTTAATATTACTGTCTATTCTGAACATTTCTTCTCTATCATATACGGTTGGAGTTTCATCCGGATAGAGCGTAAACCCACCTGCCAGTAAAATATGGACAGGAACATCAGGTAAAGGATTATGGGTACATTCAGCATGGCCTGAATTGCCCAGTTCTTTTTGGATTTTAACTTCTTCAACATGATGTTTAGGACCATTGGCTAAAAATTGTTTTGAGTACATAGCATATGTAGCAAAAATTGAATCAATTTGATGTTCAGTCAATCCAATTTCCTGATAGGGGAAACGACCAAATCCCTTTTTCTTTGTGAAATCATGTGGATCTACGAAAATAAGGCCTGCAATTTCTTCAGGATAATATGAGGCAAAACTTCTTATGTAACATGCTCCAAAAGAATGAGCTACTAATAAGTAAGGTGGTTTTAATCCTTTCATTAATAGCATTTCCCTCAAATTATCGACAATATATTTCATTCTCGGAGGCCTATTGTCATCTTCCGAATTTCCAATTCTTGGACGATTGTATGCAAAAACAGCCGATTCCTTTGAAAATTCAGCTATAATATTTTCCCAGGAATCAAAAGTTGAACCACGTCCATTTTCAAATACAATTACAGGTTTATCAACTTGATTGTTTTCTAATCCTGCAGTCAAAACTTCTACTTTCTTGCCATTTAAGGTCAAGAAATCTTCTTGCCCAAAACTTATTGACACTGAAAATAAAAGAACACATAGAGTTAATAATGTTTTTGTAGTCATACTAAATTATTTGCTGATTAGTTTCATTGCATTACACCTAACTATTAAGAATATAGAATGTTTTAATACACTATAACGTGTATTATTCAAGTGTCTCCCAAACTTTCCCTATTCCACTAATTATTGTATTAATATTTTTGTTTTTGTATTTTTTGGATTGTTGAAAATCTTGAGCAAAGGTTTTTCCTTCTGCTGTACGAATATAGACCCGAATGTATCCTTGCTGGGGAGTTGTTTCCTTTCTGGTGAATATTTTCATTTTTGGTACCAACTGTTCCGCACATCTGAAAATTGGCTGAGATATTGAATCAACCTCATCTGCACTAAGCTTCATTACCAAAGGGGCTTCGTTATTTTTAGCAGGTACCAGCATCCCCCCTATCCCTCCAACTGATAAGATAACAGATATAACCTGATTCGTTTCCACTTTAAAATCATAAACTACAGCAAGTATTTTACTATCTCCATAGGGGTTGCTTGCCTCATCAAAAGACAGATTTAAAACCATATTTTTAAAGTCTTGACTTGTCGTCTTTTTTTGCATTTGTATGAGTTCTCTTATATTGCGGCTCGCGTCCTTTGAAGCCATAGAGTTATGCTCCTTATAACAAAATCTGACAAGAAACAGAGAAATTATAATCAAGGTAATCAGACCTCTCCATGAGGAGTGATTTTTAATGTCTTTATTCATTTTAATGAAAGTTAAACAACACTCAATGATTGAGGATATTCATGTGATTTGCACTTTACTTTATCTAAAAACTGACTATTATCATTCAATTCTGAGGTGATATATTCACTGTTTTGTATTCTGCCAGTCCTGTTAATTTTTCATGACAGCTATTTCAAGTAAAGTATAACTGTACATAGAATAGTCCATCGTGATATAATCACCTTCTTCTACTGAATCGAAGATTTCTTTATCAATTTGATATCTATTATTATTGATGATCAGGTTCAGACTATGAGCTGGTTTCGTTTGCTGTCCCCATAGTTTTGTAAATATATCTCCCAATAAAGAATAATGCACAGCGACACTTTCGGCTTCATCTGAGCTGAAGTCTTCTTTTCTTTGGACGATTTCAATTCTCGTAAGCCTGACTCCTTCTTTTAAATCTCTATTATATTTGAGATTCATCAAACGCAATATCAAAATGCTAAGACAGATTAATCCGATATCAAAAAGTGTTAACCATGCCCAATTCTTTACTCCGGGAGTGAGCAAACAATTTAAATTGAACAAACACCCCAATACCAATAAGCTAGATGATAGTATGATTCCCATCTTTTTCTTATTATTTATTGTTCTGATATCCTTATCTGTTAGTTTCATATTGTTCTTTTCTTAATGATTCGCATATGAATAGTGGCGTATTAATAGCACTAACTTATCAACCATAAATAAGCTTGAAAAAAAAATAATTTTATATGTACTAATATCTCCGCCATTATATATGATGCATTGTTACACACAATAATTACTCAACTACCACACCAACATAATATAAGTCAAATCCTCCTTTTCCGCCTGTTCTATTTGATGAGAAGACCATCATTGTTTCGGAATCACTTACCCCTTCATTTATTAAGATTGGTCTAAACTCATCAAATTCACTATTAATTTCAGAACCAAAATTTATTGGCTCTCCCCAACTATTGTTCTCAAATTTAGAGTAATACAAATCAAATCCACCAAATCCTCCTTCTCTATCTGAGGTGAAAATCAAAGTGTTATTATAAACAAAGGGACATTTATCATCAGACTTACTTGAAATGACTGCATCTTTAGAAATACTATGCTCACCTTTTTCTGTTAGAATTTGTTCTAAATCCATTTCCGGATTTAGAATATCACAATAATAGATGTCAAATTTTCCATTATCTCTATTTGAACAAAAGTATATTTTACTCTTATCTGAATTAAAAGCTGGATACAAATCATCAAATTCCGAGTTAAGAAATTCAACGGGTTTTATATCTGAAAAATCACTAGTGTTTTTGTTTGAAGTATAGTTGATCTGAAAATCACCAGTAGCATCAGAAGCATATAATAGAGTGAAATAAAGATCATTGAAATCATACTCCGGGATTAAGTACGGGCCAAATTCATTTCCGGATGTATTGATTTTATTAATATTATTCTGTAAGACGTAATATCTATCAGCAATAGAATTCCAATTTCCATATTTGTTTGTTACTGTCAAAATTCCACTGGTTTTATCAAAATTAACATTCATGGGTTGGTAGATCACATCAAACTCACTTCCTTGACTCTTTCTGTTTGTAGAAAAGCAGAATGGTATTAAATCGCCTAGACTTGGTGCAGTTGAGTTATAATCATCATAAATCGTATTAAAATCTTCAAGATTTACGGGTAAACCAGGTAGATCTCCCTGGTTATATTTATACCCGGCAGGACTTTTTTCACAAGAAATTAACAAAATTGAAATCGCCGAAATTAACAGAATCTTATTCATTGCTAATTTTGTTTTATTGAGTGTAACGTTTAAATAACAAGCTAAGCCTTTTCACACCACTTATCTGTTCATTTTAATAATCCTCTCTCAGCCAAGCCATTTAGAATTTTAAAGTGTAATTAAATTTACACATAATATTAATATTATCATCACTATCTGCTTAATAAAATATTTTTCCTTTAATATTACATTCTCCCTGCCGAACCGACTATTCTACCTGATATGTATCCATCTTCCCACCTTAGGAGATTATTTTACCAGCCAAGGAAATCATCCCACCTGGCAGGAATATTTCTCTTTATTCAATAATTATCGATAAAATATCTCACCCTTTCAGGGCTAAAAATATGAAACCCTTAAGAGGTACAAAGAGGGCATCGATAACGAAGCCCAAAAGCTTTTTGGAGGGACACTATTCACGGAAATAATTTAGCTGCCCTTTCATGGCGAAATATTTTTTTAATTGACAATATCCCCAAGCTGTTAGCTTGGGCTAAAATAAACTGGGATTTCAGCCCTTAAATTCAGACACTTCTAATCACGCCACGGAGTGCTGGAATATTATGAGAAAATATGAATTGCATGTTTTTTGTATCAGTTGATGATCGTCAATGCAGGTGGGGCCCCATAGGTAAAGAAGGCGTAAAGAACAGAATTCTGTCTGAGTGAGGTAAGAACGAGTTCATTCTGATTAGCCTTCAAGCCGTGATGGGTTACCGAATGCCGCAGACTTGAATTTTTGTTTCTTTTTTCTTGAAAAAAAAGTACGAGACAAAAAAAAGCCGGCTACAAGAGCCGGCTTTTATATTTATATCGATATGGGTTGTTATCTATCTCCCCCAATCAGAAGTTTTCACTTTTTCGATAAGGTATTTCACATTCTCAACCGGAATATTTGGTAATAAACCATGCCCCAGATTGAAGATCCATTTGTGATCTTTACGACCATAGTTCAAGTGGTATTCGAATTCCTGATCAATCGCATGCTTATCAGCTAGTAAGATTCTGGGATCGAAATTTCCCTGAAGAATCATTTCCTCCCCTACAATTGAACGTACTTCGTGTAATGGAGTTTGCCAATCGACACTCACACAGTCACACAAATCGTGGTTCACCATATTGATACCGGTACCCAATCCCTTTGGGAGGTAAATGGTCTTCACGCCTTTGGCACGAACAGCACCCAAAATCGCTTTTACCGATGGTAAGAACACTTCTTTATACAATTCGATAGGAATTAAGCCGGCATGCGTTTCGAACAACTGGAAAGCCTGTATACCATGTTCCACTTGTTTCAGTGCATAATGGATACTCATTTCAGTGATACGAGTCACCAACTTCTTCATGGTTGCCTTATCGCGATAAATGGCAGGTACAAAATCAGGGAAATTCAGATTCTGACTAAATCCCTGGAACATATAACACAAAGTGGTTAATGGTCCGCCACAAAAACCAATCAAAGGAATCTCAGCTGGTTTTGTTGCCAAAATCTGATCAATTGCTTTATAAATATGCTCCAATCGCTCAGGCATATCCGTTAGGAAATTCAATGGATCTTCCACATCCTTAAGGGCTGTTTTAAACGTTGGTCCCTTCCCTTCGAAACTCAATTCCATGCCTAAGGCTTCAGGAATCACAAGAATATCGGAGAATAAGATAGCCGCATCTACACCCAAATCGTGAATAGGAAGCAAAGTCACCTCTGCCGCTAATTTTGGCTCTTCCATCATATGCTTGAAACCATAGCTCTCGCGAAGTTTCATGTACGAAGGTAAAACCCTTCCGGCCTGGCGCATGAACCACACTGGTGGACGCTCACGCTTGATGCCATTTATTGTATCTAAAAATATTGAATTCGTCATAGTGATCAATTAAAGGTTATTGGTAATAATTGCATCGCATTTCGACTCCGCTCAATGCACGTTAAATCAACACATCACCAAATCAACACATCATCTAATTATTTTTTATTTAGGATCTCTGCAACTTCCTGTGCATGATAAGTAATGATGATATCGGCACCTGCACGCTTAATCGAGGTCATAATCTCCATCATCACACGATTACCATCAATCCAATCTCTCTCTTGAGCAGCTTTCACCATCGAGAATTCACCACTTACGTTATAAGCAGCAACAGGTGTATTAAACTCGTGCTTCGTACGGTAAATCACATCAAGGTAACTTAAAGCAGGCTTCACCATTACGATATCAGCACCTTCAGCAATATCCATTTCCACTTCGCGAATGGCTTCGTCGCTATTACGTGGATCCATCTGGTAAGTACTTCTGTCACCAAACTGAGGAGCCGAATCAGCCGCATCTCTAAATGGACCATAAAAACCAGAAGCATATTTAGCCGAGTAAGCCATAATAGGCATTTTCTCGAAACAGTTCTCGTCCAAAGCAGCACGCATGTGAGCAATACGACCATCCATCATATCACTAGGCGCTACCATATCAACACCAGCTTCAGCCAATGATACAGCCTGTGCAGAAAGTGTTACTAGAGTGCTGTCGTTATCTACGTCACCATCGATAATGGTTCCACAGTGTCCGTGTGTGGTGTACTCACAGTTACAGATATCAGCGATGATATACATTTCTGGCAATACTTCCTTAATCGCACGAGTTGCCTTCTGAACAATACCATGTTCGTGAGTCGCTACGGATCCATCCTCGTCCTTAGACTCCGGAATACCGAAAAGCAATACCGACTTAACACCTGACGCATATAATTCTTTACATTTTTCAACCAACATATCAACTGATAACTGATCGTTACCTGGCATCGACTTAATAGGATTCTTAACCTTTTCGCCTGGACAAACAAAAAGTGGCATGATTAAATCAGCTGCTGAAAGCGATGTCTCAGCTACCATATCACGTACAACTTTGCTGTAACGATTTCTTCTTAGTCGTGTTTGAGGAAATAATGGACGTAAACTCATCTTATATTGTGTTTATAGTTTATATGTAATGTATATCTGACCTCTTTTAAGAAATCAAATCTTAGTTTTTTCTTACTGATAAAAATTAATGCCTTTTTCTTGGCAAATGGCTTTCATCTTTCGAGCCAATTCAGCCGATTTAGCTACTGATTCTTCAATAGGCACTTCAATGCTTTCAACAATAAAATCACCTGATTTTAAATCACCTACAATGGCAATCATATTTAAGTGCTTAGCATCGACAACAGCATGAGCAGCTAAAGGAAACTTACAGCCACCTTCAATCTCAGCCATAAAGGCACGCTCAGCTAAAACAGCCAGTTCGGTTGCTTTATGGTTCACTTTCTCAACCACTGCTATGCATTCAGGATCGTTATCGCGAGTTTCAATGGCGATAGCACCCTGACCGATAGCAGGAATACAAAGATCCACATCGATAAGCATCTCCTCGTCAAATTCATTTCCCATGCGATTCATACCAGCTGCTGCCAAGATAATCGCATCGTATTCGCCATCCTGCAACTTTTGCATACGCGTATTGATATTCCCTCGAATATCTTTAAATTTGACATCAGGACGAACATCCGCCAACTGGACTCTTCTACGTGGACTTCCAGTTCCCAAAACAAAACCTTGTGGCATATCATCAATAGATACCCCATCGCGAGTTAAAAATAGATCACGAGAATCTTCTCTTTCAGCATAAGCCACCAATTTCAACCCTGCCGGATGAAAACTAGGTACATCTTTCAAACTGTGAATGGCGATATCAGCCTCACCTTCCAAAAGGGCATGTTCCAACTCTTTTACAAACAAACCTGTAGTACCAAATTCCGTCAACGAACGGTTCAGAACACGGTCTCCAACAGTGCTAAACTTTTTTACTTCGAATTCGATTTCCGGATTAGCCTTTTGCAAAAGCTCTACTGTTTGCATGGTTTGGGTATATGCCAATAGGCTGGGACGAGTTGCAACGATTAATTTCTTCTTTGGGGACATAGACAGTTTTGTTGTTTTTTGCCATTAAAGTCTCATTCACTTAAGCTTTAATGGTGCTGGGTAAAAGACAGGGCGTAATCCGAAGTCTATTTAAAATAAAACTTGAAAGAGGCCACTTATTTCGATCACCTAAGGTGCAAAAAAAAGCCATATAAACGAAGTTATACGGCTCAATATTTTGATAAAAATATATTCTATTTTGATTCAGTTCCGTGAAAAATCATATTCAGCGTTTCCATCGGACTGGATTGTGTTTTGTGATGGTCTTTAAGATGGCTGATGCAAGCTCTAGCAATCTTATTCATAAGATTGGATGTGATTTTTTCCACACGCTTCAACTCGTCTTCACTCATTTTCGAACGGTGATAATCCAATTCCTTATCTCTGATTTTATTCAGATTATCTTTCAAAGCAACAATCACTGGTGACAGAAAAGTCACTTCCAACCAGCCATAAAATTCACGAATAGAATCATCAATAATATCTTGTGCCTGTGGAATACAAGACAAACGTTGTTCCATGGCTTCAGAGATGTGTTCTGAAAGATCGTCAACTGAGATAACCATGACATTATCCAAAGCATCAATAGCTGTATCCACATTACGTGGTACCGATAAATCAAGAATCAATTTACAATCTGTTACGCCATCAAAATGATCCGCCATAAGGGTTGGATGCGGTGCACCTGTTGCCACAATAATCACCTCGGCTTTTTTTACCTCTTCAGATAAATGTGCCATGGCGCGGTAATTGATCTCGTATTTGTTTGCCAATGCCTCTGCTCGCTCCACACTTCGATTCACCAAAGTTAACGAACGGTTCTGCATGTGTTTCAACAGGTTGCTACAGGTATCCTTCCCTATTTCCCCTGTTCCAAAAAGCAGGAAGTTGGCTGATTCCAAATCCAAAACCTTATCCTTAATGTATTGTACAGCAGCGTGTGAAACGGAGGCAGCACCACGGCTCAATTCTGTCTCATTCTTAATCTTTTTGCTTGCCTTAAATACAAATGAAAATAATCGATTCAAAAAGGAGTTGATCATTTGATGTTGCTCAGACAATTGATAGGCATTTTTAACCTGACCTACAATCTGAAAGTCTCCCACAATCTGAGAATCAAGACCTGATCCTACCTCATAAAGGTGTTGAATACATTCACTGCCCTGGAGGGTGTAACCATTATATCGAAAATCTTTCTCGTTTCCCTTACAGTAATTAAGAAACAGTTTCTTTACCAAATCCATCTCAGAGGAATGACCGTAAATCTCTGTTCTGTTACATGTGGATAAAACGATTAAACCTTCAACTCCATGTTTCTTTGCATCCTGAAGCAAGGCTTCCTGATCCGTTTGAGTCAATGAAAATCGTCCTCTTACATCTAATGCCGTTTTACGATATGAAACACCTAAAACGAAAAATTTCTGTAAATTTTCTCTTATTTGCGATGACATAAATTGATCTAATTTTGAGTTCTTCGCTGATAAATAGCATTACTAGGATTGACACCTTACCAAATATATAATTTATTACCGAAAAATAACTATAATTTCAGAATGCTTTAACAATTCAGAATTATCCAAAATAAGTTAAAAACATCAAACTATATGAATTTGGTGATGTTAAATGCCTTAATACCACCTCTTCTCTACTGTACTATTCCTACTACCTCTCTTGATTTATTCTTATAAAACAAATCAAGGATTATGCATATCCTTATTGAAATAGTCAAGTATCGTATTGATCATTTCAATCTTCACCTGAGCTTTCGCATGATCAGGCTGAATATCAACAACTTTAATATAAAAGCTCAATGCTTTTGGCATATTACCTAACTGATGATAAACTTCACCCAGCATAAAATTGGCTTCCACATGATTTGGATCCAAATCAACAGCCTTTTGATAAGAGCTAAGGGCAAGTTCGAACTCATTCGCCTCAACCTGATTCTTAGCCTTTGTTAATATATCTTGAATTTCTTCCATCTTATTTTTATGAATATCGTGCAAATCTAGTCATTTCTGCCTATATAAAAAGACTAGCGAATCGTTTTTTATACTCTCATGAGTATTTTCGGGCCTTTAAAGCCATATTAGTGATGTTTTAATGACAGACTTTGTGCAAAAATTATACCGAAATACGAGAGTCATATCATATCCCATTCACTAAGGCTATCAATCCAAATAATACCATAACAATTTCACAGCCTGGCCGTAATAATTATTTCCAAAGAGATTCAAGTGGTTGAGAACATGATAAAGCATGTAAATGTTTTGGCGATGATCATAACCTTCAGGCAGTGGATAGGTTTTTTGATAACTGGAATAAAAATTCTGATCGAATCCCCCAAAAAGGCGAGTCATAGCCAATTCAGCCTCTCTATGTCCGTAATAAACGGCTGGATCGATCAAACAAGGCTGAGATTTTGAATCACAAAGGAAATTACCCGACCATAAGTCGCCATGCAACAGGGCTGGTTTCTCTTCGCTCCCTTCCAAAATTTCTTCAATCCTATGTTCCAGCAGAATAAAGCCATTCTTAAGTTCCGGCCCAATCAAGCCCTTTTCTTCGGCTAACTTGTACTGATAAAGCAAGCGCTTGTTGTAATAAAAGTCACACCAGTTTTTAGCTTCCACCTGGTTAGCACAGTTAATCTGGGGCGTACTACCCAAATAATTATCCTGTGGAAAACCAAAACGCAGGGCACCATATTGATGGAGTCGAGCGAGTTGACGACCAAAAATTGAGAAGAAATCATAACTTTGTCTCCCCTGTTTTATATGCTCTAAAAGCAAACAATCCTGATCGAAGTAGAGCACATCAGGCACCCGAATACATCCGGCTTTTCTGAGTTCCTGCAGGCCTTTTGCTTCTTTTTCGAAAACATCGGGAGCAGAATGAGCCGTTTTCATAAAACAAGTGCTGCCATCCTCAAAACTGAGAAACTCAGCCTTAGAAATGCAGCCCCCTCCAATCGACTTAGAGGACAAGACTTTTTGCCCTGCCCAATCTTCAACCTTCGCTATTATGGTCTTATAATTTTCCATTCAACTGATTTAACAAGCCCTCACAGGCATCTTCAAGCAAATCTAAAACCAATTCAAAGCCGGCATCACCACCATAATAAGGATCAGGTACCGTCTTAAAGTGTGTAAACTTTGAACAATAGTCCGTCATGTTCACAATCTTTTTCATATCATCGCCATTTCTGGCCTGTGATTTTAAGTAGGCAATATTCTGATCATCCATCCCGATGATCAGGTCAAATTTATCGAAATCAGTTCTGGATTTGAACTGACGTGAAATACTGGTTAGGTCATAAGATCTGCGAGAAGCATGACGACGCATGCGACTATCAGCTCTTTCACCTTCGTGATTATTTATCATCCCGGCTGAATCACAAGTAAAATTGGCTGTCTGTCCTGCCTTCTCAATCATAGCATTCATAACTGCTTCAGCACTTGGGGAGCGACAAATATTTCCCAGACATACAAAAAGTAAAGCTTTGGTCATCTTATTTTCAATTAGTTAATTCCCGGCTTACAAACACATTCTTTTGTGAAGCCAAATTTACGAATAACAAAATCCCTACAGAAATCAACCTGTAAAGAAATCGAAAATATTACCCAACTGACTGGTACTACCTTTGTAAAGTTCGGTGTGTTTACAACGCGTACAGGTTACTGTGGTAAACTTCTTGTTTTGCACATCGAAAATCTTGGCAAAAGCCCCTCCTGTGGCCCGAAACTCATCTGTTTCGTAATTTCTGTTACCACATTTCACACAGATATATTTTGATTGATTCATATGATTCTAATTATATCAAACTTGTCATACATGACTTACCATCTGGCACATTATCATCTCTCTTTGTGAGTTGATAATTATTCAAACATGGACGTTTCGTGTATCTTTTTTTTTATTCTAAACTTAAATATAGTAAAATATTATGATTTTATAAAGCCCCCATTTCACGAGTCCTGACTTTGTGAATTTAATCATAAATAAAATGGGCAAATGGCATATCAGAATCATGCCTTCTGATCACTGGATCTTATTACCTCACACATATTTAAACAAAAAATGGCCGATGCGAGAAGCATCGACCATTGTAAAATTTATTTTATCAGGCCTAAGCCTTTTCTTGCTGAAACGATCTGACTAACAGATAAGCCCCCAGTAAAATAAATGGGATACTTAACCATTGTCCCATATTTAAAGTCATACCTTCTTCAAAAGCCTCCTGATTTTCTTTAATAAATTCGATAAAGAATCGAGCAGTGAAAATCAACATAAAAAAGGCTCCAATCAAACGACCTGCAAATTCCTTAGCATTTGTTTTCCAATACATATACATCAGAATACCAAAACTAAACAAGTAACAGATTGCCTCGTACAACTGTGCCGGATGACGGGGAGCTAAAGGTTCGTATATTGAAGCTCTTACAAATTGAAATCCCCAGGACAGCTCTGTTTGTGTTCCAATAATCTCAGAATTCATCAAGTTACCTGTACGAATAAAAAAGCCAGCCAGAGCAACAGGAATTGCTACCCGGTCTAAGACCCACAAGATCGATTTCTTGCTTACTTTTTTAGAATAAAGATAAAGAGCAGCAAGAATTCCGATGGTAGCGCCATGAGAGGCTAATCCCCCGTGCCAGATCTTTAATATCTCGATAGGATGTTGTGAATAGAATTCCCATCCGTAAAAAAACACATGTCCCAAACGCGCCCCCACAACGGTGGCTATCATGGTATAAAGAAAAAGTTTCTCCAGCCACTCCAGAGGAATACCCTCCTTTTTAAACATGCGTTCGACGATGTAGTATCCCAAAAGAAAACCAAGGGCGAACAATAAACCGTACCAGCGTACAGCAATAGGGCCAATCTTAAAAATTTCAGGATCTACATCCCAGAGGATTGATAGTAGCATATTTGTTAGATATTAAATATTTATTAGAGAATTGAGACGAATCAAGTCATCTCAATTCTCATAAACTCCTTAAGCTGGTATTCCTTTGCCGTGACATTGCTTAAATTTCTTACCGCTACCACAAGGACAAGGTTCGTTACGACCTACTTTTTGAACATTACGAACTGGCTCTGCTTTTTTAACTTCTTTTCTACCACCATCGCTGCTTAAATCTTCTTTCGAAGTTTTAAGATTACTCAAATCTGTACGACGACGCTCTTTTGCTTCCTGAACCTCATCAGGCATTTGCAAAGGAATATGACCTTTCATCAATGTCGCAACTACAGATTTGTTGGCATTCTCAATCATTGTCTTAAACAGGTTGAATGATTCAAACTTGTAAATCAACAAAGGATCTTTTTGCTCGTAAGACGCATTTTGAACAGATTGTTTCAAGTCATCCATTTCGCGCAAGTGTTCCTTCCAGGAATCATCAATTGTCGCTAAAATAGCCACTTTCTCATACGAACGAACCAAATCTTCAGCTTCTGTTTCGTAGGCTTTCTTCAGGTTAGTAACCACCTGGAACATTTTAGTACCATCTGAAATAGGCACCACAATATTCTCATACATTTCTGACTTAGTCTCGTAAACATCTTTGATTACAGGATAAGCTTGATTGCTAATCGTATCAACCTTACGCTTATGAGCGTTTAATACTACCTCATAAATCTTCTGGGTGATATCCTCCGCCTTGTCTTTCATGAATTCCTCACTACTAACAGGAGATTCAATTGAAAGCACACGAATCAATTCCATCTTAAAGTCTTCGAAACTACCACCATGGTACTCGTTAACCAAAGCTTCAGAAACATCAAACATCATGTTCGCAATATCGACCTGGATACGCTCACCAAATAAAGCATGGCGACGACGTTTGTAAATCACCTCACGCTGAGAGTTCATCACATCATCATATTCAAGCAAACGCTTACGAATACCGAAGTTATTCTCTTCTACTTTCTTCTGAGCACGCTCAATTGATTTCGAAATCATCGAATGCTGAATCACTTCACCATCTTCAATTCCCATTCTGTCCATCAACTTCACAATACGATCAGAACTGAATAAACGCATCAAATCATCTTCCAAAGAAACGAAGAACTGAGAAGAACCCACATCTCCCTGACGACCCGCACGACCTCTTAACTGACGGTCGACACGACGAGAGTCGTGACGCTCGGTACCAACAATAGCCAAACCTCCAGCGGCTTTCACCTTGTCGCTCAACTTAATATCGGTACCACGACCAGCCATATTGGTTGCAATGGTAACGGTTCCTGTATGACCTGCTTCAGCAACAATATCTGCCTCACGCTGGTGTAATTTTGCATTCAGAACATTATGCTTGATGCCTCTTAGTTTCAACATTCGGCTCAAAAGCTCCGAAATTTCAACTGAAGTGGTACCCACCAAAACCGGACGACCCGCTTTAACAAGGGCTCCAATTTCATCGATAACTGCATTATATTTTTCACGCTTGGTTTTATATACCAAGTCTTCTCTATCGTCACGGGAAATAGGACGGTTGGTTGGAATTACCACCACATCCAACTTGTAGATATCCCATAATTCACCTGCTTCAGTCTCAGCCGTACCGGTCATACCCGATAGCTTGTGATACATTCTGAAGTAGTTCTGAAGGGTAATGGTCGCGAAAGTTTGAGTTGCAGCCTCTACCTTCACACTTTCCTTCGCTTCAATCGCCTGGTGCAGACCATCAGAATAACGACGACCTTCCATAATACGACCTGTCTGCTCATCAACAATCTTCACCTTGCCATCCATAAGAACGTACTCCACATCCTTTTCGAAAAGCGTATAAGCTTTTAACAATTGATTGACAGTATGAACACGCTCCGATTTAACGGCATAGCTTTGAATCATCTCATCCTTAGTCTTCAGCTTTTCTTCATCAGACATTCCAGACTTCTCAATCTCAGCAACTTCAGTTCCGATATCCGGCAATACAAAGAATCCTGCATCATCACTATCATCACTAATCAAGTCGATACCAATATCGGTCAACTCAATTGAATTTTGTTTCTCATCAATAACAAAATACAAGTCATCTGTAATCAGATGCATGTTTTTGTTATTCTCCTGCATGTAGAAGTTTTCTGTTTTCAGTAATAAAGCCTTATTCCCCTGCTCACTTAAGAACTTGATAAGAGGCTTCATTTTTGGCATACCTTTGAATGTTCTAAGCAATAACTTAGCCCCTTCTTCCTGCTCTTTCTTATTCTCACTTTTCAGTAATCGCTTCGCATCACTGAACATCCTCATCACCAACTCATTTTGAGCCTTTGACAATTTCTGAACTTTAGGCTTCAACTCATCGTACAATTGATGTTCTCCTCTTGGAATAGGACCTGAGATAATCAAAGGCGTACGAGCATCATCAACTAAAACCGAGTCAACCTCATCGACGATTGAATAGTTATGACGTCGCTGAACCAAATCCTTAGGATTGGTCGCCATATTATCTCGAAGGTAATCGAAACCAAACTCATTGTTGGTACCAAAAGTAATATCGCAAGCGTATGCTGTACGACGTTCATCAGAATTTGGAGAATGTTTGTCGATACAGTCTACTGACAAACCATGGAACTGATAAATTGGTCCCATCCACTCCGAGTCACGTTTTGCTAAGTAATCATTTACTGTAATCACGTGCACACCACGTTCGGTTAGAGCATTCAGAAATACAGGAAGGGTCGCCACAAGCGTCTTACCTTCACCCGTTGCCATCTCAGCAATTTTCCCCTGATGCAATACAATACCACCAATCAGCTGCACATCGTAGTGAACCATGTTCCAGACAATATCGGTACCACCGGCATTCCATGAATTGAACCAAACAGCTTTATCACCTTCAATCTGTACATGATCAGCACGAGCTGCCAAGTCACGGTCGAACTGTGTCGCCTGAACTTCAATTTCTTCGTTTTCGGTGAAACGTCGAGCCGTTTCTTTCACAATTGAAAAGGCTGCAGGAAGAATTTGGTCCAAAACCTCTTCGATTTTATCATCAATTGTCTTTTCAATGATATCAATTTGGTCGTAGATTTCCTCTTTCTCGTTCACTGCAAGCTCACCCGATTCAATCTTAGCTTTATAAGCCTGAATTTCGTCCTTTTCAGCCTTTATGTATTCTTGAATTTTATCTTTTAAGATCTGAGATTCAGCACGAAGACCATTATCGTCTAATTGCTTGATTCTACCATATTCTTTCTTAATAGTCTCCAGGTATGGAGCCAATTCTTTTAAGTCTCTATCTGATTTATTTCCAAACAGTTTACCTAATGTTGTATCTAAAAAACCCATCTGTTTATTTGTCTATTATTTTTTATACGAAGTAGCTGCATTCCAATTCGAAAGCAAAATCTATAGGCCTTGCCTGATGATATGATTAAAATGAAATTGCTGGCTACGATTAACAGCATACACTTTACGATCTAAACACCTTTGTAATTAGTCGCAATTATGCTGATGCACTGACGCTTGTAATTTAAGCTAAACCAGGTGCTCTGATGCTATTGGATCCGGAAAGGAAGATTGATTGATATTGAAAATCATAAGCTAAAACCGCTTTTGAAATTTCAATACAGACAGGATCAACAAGAAGGCTTACATCCTGAGTTAAATGTGGAAATTTCGGGAGTTTCTTAATCAACGGCAAACTCAGGGTTTTAGCCGTATAGATTTCAGAAATTTCCGATGAATTTTGAGTAGGAACAAGTATTGGGAGATTATAGCAATCTTCCAAACTATCTGAATGATCGGCGTACCAGGCAGCAAAACGCTGCACATCGTCAGCCAGTTCCTCGTAATCTACATTAGGAACGGCCGATGCACATGCTGCGAGCACCGAAAAAACAACAATAAGATACCTGTTCATATCCATGGGTATCAAAAGTAATTAATTTTCTTGAAACACCTAAGACTTCTTAAGGTAGTTTGTTAAATTGAGGCTTTAAAAAGGCTAACACGACAGATTTCGAACAGTATGGGAACTTATCTATTGATTAAAACCTACTCAAAAAAAAAAAGCCTGCCGGTTTTCACCAGCAGGCTTCGTATTGTATTATAAAAAACAATTAAGCTTTAGTCGCATCAACAAAAACTCTTGCTTTGAATTCTTTGTCCATCATATAAAGACCCTGTCCCTGACAGTTGAACATCTTTAATTGATCTATGATTTCAGAAACAGTTGCTTCCTCCTCAACCTGCTCGTCAACAAACCATTGCAAGAAATTTACTGTCGCATGATCTCTTTCGTCCATTGCTACATTAACACAGTCGTTAATCAAACCTGTTACCGTTTCTTCGTGCTTCAATGTTTCCTGATAAATATCCAAAACACCTTCCCACTCAGTTGGAACTTCAGCAATAGGCTCAAGAAGAACACGTCCACCTCTTTCATTTACGAAATATTGAAGCTTAAGTGCGTGTGATATTTCTTCCTGAAACTGCACATGCATCCAATTAGCGAAACCAGGCATGCCATTGGCATTTAAAAAATTCGACATTGACAAATAGAAATAAGCCGACCAAAACTCTTTATTAATCTGATTGTTCAAGATCGCTTCTACTTTCTTATTTAAAGCCATAATATAATTTTATTTAATGTTGTTTAAATTTTATGATCCAAAAATAAATCTAATTTATGATTTAGGCTTATAGTTTGAGAAAATTAATTAGAATATTTAATCTCCAATTCAATTCCTTTTTCCTGAATCATAATTCATTCCCAAATCCACCGGGAATTTAAAGATTTGCAAAGAAATCGTTCCCCTTATCATCTACAATAATAAAAGCAGGGAAATTCTCAACACGTATCTTACGAACCGCTTCCATTCCCAATTCAGGAAAATCAATGACCTCAATCGATTTGATACTGTTTTTTGCCAATACTGCTGCAGGTCCACCAATCGAACCCAAATAAAATCCTCCATTGCTGTGACAAGCATCAGTTACGGCTTTAGAGCGATTACCTTTAGCTACCATCACCATAGAACCGCCTACTTTTTGGAAAACATCAACATAGGAGTCCATACGACCGGCAGTTGTTGGCCCGAAACTTCCTGAAGGCATACCTTTAGGTGTTTTAGCTGGTCCGGCATAATAAACAGGATGATTCTTGAAATACTCAGGCATCTCCTTGCCTTCGTCCAGCATTTGTTTGATTTGAGCGTGAGCAATATCACGAGCAACAATCAAAGTTCCACTTAAGCTCAATCGGGTTTTGATAGGGTATTTGGCCAATTCCTTGCGGATATCTTCCATAGGCTGATCCAAATTGATCTCAACTGCATCCTTCAAATGTGGCGCCTCTTTTGGCAAGTACTTAAATGGTTCTTTCTCCAATTCTTCAAGGAAAATACCATCTTCGTTAATCTTCGCTTTAATGTTTCTGTCAGCACTACAGCTTACGCCTAAGCCTACAGGACAAGAAGCCGCATGACGAGGCAAACGAATCACCTTAACGTCGTGAACAAAGTATTTACCTCCAAATTGAGCACCAATTTCACTGCTTCGACAGATATCCTCTACTCTTTTCTCCCACTCTAAATCACGAAAAGCCTGTCCGCCTTCGTTACCTTCGTTTGGCAAATGATCGAAATAGCCTGTTGAAGCTTTTTTTACTGTAGCAAGATTGGCTTCGGCTGATGTACCACCAATTACCAAAGCTAAATGGTAAGGCGGACAAGCTGAAGTTCCCAAATCCTTAATTTTTTCTGTAACAAACTTGGTCAGGTTTTCTTCGTTCAACAAAGCCTTTGTTTGCTGATATAAGAAAGTCTTGTTTCCGGACCCCCCACCCTTGGTTAAGAACAGGAATTCGTATGCATTACCCTGATTCGCATAGATATCGATTTGTGCAGGCAGGTTACTACCTGTGTTCTTTTCTTCGAACATGCTGAAAGGAACCACCTGAGAGTAACGCAAATTACGCTCCTGGTAAGTTTCATAAACACCTTTAGACAAATGCATCGCATCGTCAGCGCCTGTATAGACGTCCTCTCCTTTTTTACCAACAACAATTGCTGTACCTGTATCCTGACAGGTAGGCAACTCACCTTCAGCAGATACCACCTGGTTCAACAACATGGTATGAGCCACGAATCTATCATTATCCGAAGCTTCCGGATCCTGAAGAATCGTTCTTAATTTTTCAAGATGCGCAGGACGCAAGTAAAAAGAAACATCAGAGAAAGCTTGCTTCGAAAGCATTTCAAGTCCCTTAGGATCTACTTTTAGGATTTTTCTTCCATCCACTTCGATGCTTGACACATAGTCTTTGGTCAATAGACGGTATTTGGTCGTATCCTTTGTAATAGGATAAGGTTTTTGGTAGTTAAAATCGGACATATGTTATTACTTTAAAATTTGAATAGTCTAATCAATATGACCCATAAGTGATCAAATTATCAAGTACAGGTTCACAAATTTAATCAATTATATAGTTAGATTCGATTTTTGAAAGGCGTATTCTACAACATTTCGGTTTTACAACATATTTATTGCGGTTACACAAAGACGGAGTCCTATAAGGTGATCGTTGCACTAAAAAAAGGGAGGGGCTTATTCTGACATCCAATTTACTGCAGCTTCAAAGGTTGAAAAAGGTTTAGCATTCAATCTGGAATTCACATTATTGGCAATAATAACCATAACCACCTGTTTGGGAGAGTCTGTTATGGCAGCTAACTTATAATCATACAGTTTGGGATTATTTTTTAAGAATCCTGAGACTCTCTTAAAGACTTTTGGGTTTATGTCGAACTTGACACCTCTGAGAGGTGTAATAATTCCACAGGTGTTATCAGCAAGCATATCTTTATCGATAATTTCTTCGAATGAAGAAATCACATCTCTAATGCTCGCCTCTTCAGAGAATTCCCGACAAAGAATTCTTCGTTCAAAAACATTCAAATATGAATACTTAACGTTCATATAAATCTTTTAGATCAACAGAGTAACGAAAAGTATTCATAATAATTTAAAAAAGCAAGCACTTTTTCATCTTATCCAGCACTTATCATCTCATTTTAAATACCCGCCTTTAAAAACCAAGAGCATCCAGAACCTTTTCGTTCAGGTGTCGATTTTTTCCAACAAAAGGGTAACAATGAATATGAATAGCAGGATTAAAATTCATTTCGATGATGGAATAATTTTGCTCAGTAGCGGGTACTGCCACATCCAAAATCATCATATCCAAACCAGTAATCTCAACATCAAGGGCTTTAGTAGCCTTCACAGCAATATCCTTATACGATTGGTGAATATCATCGGTAAAATCGATACTATCTCCCCCTGTGCTTATATTTGAATTTTCTCTCAAATAAATGATATCTTCATTTTTGGGAATACTTTCAAAAGCCAGATTCTGATCAGCAAGAAACATGGCTTCTGCTTCGCCTAAACTGATTTTCTCCAGTGGTGTTTTATAGCCTTTACCGCGCAAGGGATCAAGATTTTTTTGCAAAACCAATTCCCGTATTGTTGACTGCCCATCTCCTTTCACATTGGCAGGCACACGATGCAGAATACCAACAACTTCATCGCCCATAACGAAGAAACGAAACTCTCTTCCCGGCACAAACTCCTCAATCAGAATGCTATTATCGTGCTCAAAGGCAATTTCTACAGCACGCTGATACACCTCTTCCTTATTGTTTTCCTTAAGGATACTAATACCTATACCAAAATTGGTCGATTTGGGTTTGATCACAATGGCTCGTCCTTCGAAGAGTTCAAAATCGGAAAGAGCTTTGTCTTTGAACAGATAGTTCATGCCACCAGGAACACGTACCCCAAACTTTTTGAGTATGGTTTTGGTTACGAGTTTATTTTCCATCATCAGAACTGAACTGTAATTATCCAGAGATGTTCTTGTGGCTTGCATCACATACTGCACATTATCGCCCTGCTTAAGTCGGACAAAATTCTCACTTGGATCAAGAATTTCGAACTCTACACCACGGCGTAAAGCAGCTTTCAAAAGAAGTTGAGTGGATAGCTCCAGGTTTTCGAAGCCATGAAAACGAAAACTACTGATTTCACTTTCTCTCTTGTACTCCTGGGCCTTAGCCATATGGAAGGCTATAAAACCTTGTTTTAAAATATCCTCTCTTACTTTCAAGGAAGTTCGCTCCACAGCTCCGGTCATCAAATCTTCACAATGCTGCATGGCTGATACATATTCTTCTTTATCAGACAAGTGGGCAACACGAAGAAAATCCTGCATTTCAGTAAATATCTCTCGCCCAAAATCATGAGCTTTAATCCCCTGACAATCGAAACCGCACAAATCCAAATCTTCTTTCAGGCCATAACAAGCCACTAAATCCTGATTATTTGCTGCAATCTCCTGTTGTTTTTCATCGTACAAACCGGGCTCATCTTTGAACAAACAATGCAGTAAAAACAGATGCACCAGATGCAACCTGTCTTTCGAGACACCCGCTTTTTCGTAGGGATCTAAATCCAACAAACGCACTTCCAGGTGAGAGATCTTTTTGTCTTCAGTAAATTTTAATCTTATGGGTAGATAAAGTTCTTCATCTCCTATCAGTTTCCCCTCTTCAACCAGTTTTGAAATAGACTTGGAAAAAGCCTCTAAACTATTGAAATCAACAAAATATTCTTCTTCATTTCTGTAGCCCCCCGAACTGGTTCGAATGGATACGGCATGACCACAAACCACAGATTTTTTCTCACCGGTTTTCAAAGATTTCATTCGGAAGGAAGGATCGGATACCGGACTTGAACCAAACAACCATACTAAAAACCAACGATAGCGCATAAAATTACGCAGCATCTTAAGGTACAGGCTCTCACGAAAGCTTTCGTGTTCGCATTCCCCTTTACAAATCTTCTTCAGTTTCTTTTCTAAACGATCCGACAAGGAGAAATTAAAATGAATGCCTGTCAACATTTGTCTTTCACGACCGTAGCGTTTGGCTAAAACCTCACGGTATTTTTCCTTACTCACACCTTTAACACCAAACTGAGCAATCGGAATCTCTTTCTCCTCAGGTAATAATGGCGGTAAAGACTGAGGCCACAAAAGCTCATCGCCAATATTTTGAGAAACCACATCGTGCAGGGTTTCCAGGAAACCGTGTACTTCTTCAATACTATCCAGTGGAGGCGTAATCATTTCGACCTGAGACTCAGAAAAATCAGTCGTAATGTAGGGGTGTTTAAATTTATCACCCAGGATTCCCGGATGTGGGGTTTTAGCCATTCGCCCGTACTGATCGACACGAACATTTTCCTTTTCGATACCAAACTTTCCATCGCAAATACTGCTACGGACACTTTTATGTTTTAATATTTCGAATAGATTATTATGAATCGTTCTCATAAGTCTTCTTTATAATTTGATCAAAATTTCTTTATATTTTCCAAGGTACATCGACAATAGTCATTTTGCTTCTGACAATACATCAACATCTACTTAAATAGTCTTCCTAAAATAACGTTTTAAAATGAAATACAGAACCACACCTTTCAGAATACTGGTTCCGGTAATACTCCACCAGACCCCATTCAAACTGAGGAAAGTGAAGAAGCCCAACAGATAAGCTCCGGGAATACGCAAACTTGTAAACACCACACTTACAACAGCCGGAACTGAGGTTTTACCGACACCGTGAAAAATCGCAGCAGAAATCATTTCCATACACATAAACAACTGGGAGATTGCTAATATGTATAAATAGTCTTTTCCCATCAGAATACTTTCTTTTTCGGGAACAAATATCGAGAATAAGGTTTCGGGTATTAGCACAAACATAAGGGTGGTCACAAGGCCCACCACGAAGGCAATCTGCCAGGCAGCGCGAAACACTTTGGGTATTTCAGGCATGTCCTTAGCGCCATAATGTTTCCCCACAGTAATGGTGACGGCTTGCATTAAACCTCCTACAACCATAAAAGTAAAGGCTTCGATCTGAACACCGATTTTCTGGACAGCAATGGCAGCCGGCCCCCATTCAGCAATAATACGCCCCATAACAATATAGATAAGGGTAAAGGATATCCTCTGAAAAGCAGCAGGAAAACCAACCTTCAATAGCGCTTTTAACTTATCTAAATGCGGCCAAACACCTTTGAACTGAATTTCGGAGCTTCGCTTGAATTCATAAATGAAGTAAAGCAATGACAAACTTCGCCCTATAATGGTTGCATAAGCCGCACCATCAACACCCAAATCCAAGCCGAAAATCAAGAGGGGATCCAACAGAATATTGAGAGAAGTTCCCACCAAACTGGCTTTGAGCGAAGTCTTGGTTTTACCATGTGCATTAAACACCGAAATAAAGAGAAGATTGGTGAAATTCAGCACACCGCCGAAAGCTGAAATAAACAAATAGGACGTTGCCATTTCGTTCACAGCCACATCTTTCATGTGGAAAAACGCAATAAATCTGTCAGGCCAAATTAAGAGAACCGAAGTGAAAATAGATGAAAGCAAACCAATTCCCCAAAGTCCTGAGATGGTAAAACGACTTGCAGCGTCATGATCTTTAGCCCCCAAAGAATGGGCAATCTTTACGTTTACCCCAACCGTAATAATGGAGGCCAATGCCCAGCCCAGGTTGATAAAGAAACCCGCTGTTCCAACGGCAGCAACCGCCTGGCTTCCCAGTTCTCCAACCCAAATCATATCGGTAAGGTTGTAAGCTGTATGCAGAAGATGAGCAGCTATGATTGGCAAGGCAAGTTTCATCAGGTCACTCCCAACTTTCGAAAGAGCCAATTCTCTCTTAAAATACGTTCTTATTTTATTTATCATTATCGACTTGCCTCTATTCAATCAGGAATTATTAATAAACCACGCAGTCGCGCAATTTCCACACAAAAGTATCTATTGAAACGTGATTGCCAAAATACCTATGAGCTTTAACAAATTATTAATTGTGTCAAAAATGAATCACTTTATCTTTTGGCATGTCTAATTTAGAATAATTCTACAATAATATCATAATAAAATTTAAAACCTTACATGAAAGGCCATATTATAATTATAAGTTTAAAAAGGCAGGCGTACTCTGTCTATTTTATTAATTTCGTCGGATATTAAAAAGATCAACTACAGCATCAACACTCAAGCTCACAATCATGATACATCGACTTCTGAAACAGCAATTTGGCTTCCAATCATTCGGTAAAGGCCAGGAAGAAGTGATCACTAAAATTACCAATAGAGAATCAGCAATTGCCATCTTCCCCACCGGATCAGGGAAATCGCTGTGTTACCAATTACCAGCCCTTACCCTTCCCAACCTCACGCTGGTTGTATCTCCACTGTTGGCATTGATTCAGGATCAACTCGATTTTCTTCGTTCAAAAGACATCTCAGCTGTACGCATCGACTCCAGCCTGACAAGAGAAGAAGAGATTGAGGTCATGAAAGGCATCAAAGAAAAGCGACACAAGATTCTGATGATATCGGTTGAGCGCTTTAAAAATGAACGCTTCCGTCGCTTCCTTAAAGAGATTCCTATTTCGTTAATGGTGGTTGACGAAGCGCATTGTATCTCGGAATGGGGACATAATTTTCGTCCCGATTACCTGAAACTCCCTGCCTATCAGAAAGAATTTAATATCGAGCAAAGCCTTTTATTGACGGCTACCGCCACCCCTAAGGTGATTGATGACATGTGCCGGAAATTTGCAATTGCTCAGGAGAACGTGAGCGTCACAGGCTTCTACCGACCTAATCTGAATCTGAAGGTGATTCCTGTGAAGCAGGCCGACAAGGATCAAAACCTGGCAAATATCCTTTCAGATAAAAAAGGAGAAGCCAGCATCATCTACGTCACCCTGCAAAAGACAGCCGAAGATGTGGCCCGATTTCTCAGTACGAAGGGCATTGCAGCAACAGCCTACCATGCAGGTTTAAAAAATGAGATGAGAGAGGACATTCAGAATCGCTTTATGAAGGGCGAAATCAATTGTGTAGTCGCCACTATTGCCTTCGGAATGGGTATTGACAAGAGCGACATTCGCAACGTCATCCATTACGACCTGCCCAAATCCATAGAGAATTACTCCCAGGAAATCGGTCGAGCCGGACGAGACAACCAGCCAGCCAACTGCCTGGTATTGGCCAATCGCGACAACGTGAACATCCTTGAGAACTTTGTTTATGGTGACACGCCTGAATACGAGGGTATTAAAAAATTACTGGAGATTATTAAATCGGCCGGAGAACTTTGGGATGTGAGACTCATCAACATACCTGCTCTCTGCAACATTCGCATGCTGCCCATCAAGACCCTATTGGTGTATCTTGAGATTATGGGTATAATGAGACCTTTAAACTCCTATTTTGCATCCTACCGATTCGCTCTAAATGTTGACGAAAATGCTTTGATTAATCAATTCAAGGGTGAACGAAAAGAATTTATTAAGGAACTGTTCAACTCGTGTAAGAAAGCACGAAAATGGTGGACTGTCGATTTCGACACCATCAAACAAAACCCCAAACTCGACCGTCAACGCATCATTGCAGCTCTGGAGTATTTTAGTGAACAAGGCTTATTGATACTGGAAGCCTCACAAATGGCTGATGTCTTCGCGATACAGAATCCAAACTTCGATACAGAAGTATTGACTAAGGAACTCTTCGAAAAATTCAAACTAAAAGAAGGTGCCGAAGTCAAGCGAATCGAGAGCATGATCACACTCTTTGAGTCTGAGGCCTGTTTAAGTACAAGTCTGGCTGCCTATTTTGGAGAAAGCCTCCCTATAGAAGAGTGTGGGCACTGCTCTGTCTGCTCATCAGGAGCTGTAAAGGTGGCCCAAAGCGACAATTTACCGAGCATTGCTTCTTACAATTTCGAAGAGCTGACACATAAACTCATTGACAGCCTGAAGGGAAAAGAAAGCACCGAATTAATCACTAAGTTTTTGTGTGGTATCTACACCCCTAAATTCACAACGATTAAAGCTAAAAGCATGCCTGGTTTTGGGAAACTGGAACGCTATCGTTATCAGGATATACTGAATTGGGTTGAGGAAAGTTTAAAGATCTAAGGAATCATAAAGTCAAAAGATCAACTTTCCCAATTAAGAACTTTTCGATCTTATCTACAAATTCATTTTTTGTTTCAGGTCGTTTCGATAGGAACGACCCACAGGCAAGTCTTTCTCTCGTAAGTATACGGTATTACCAGATATAGATTCGATTTTTGCCAAAGGAACAATGAATTGGCGATGTATTCGAATAAATCTGTCAGATGGAAGCAGTTCTACCAGACGAGCAAGCGTTTCACGACTAACAAGCTTCCCTCCTTCATGACGACAAATGGCATAATCACCAAAACTCTCAAAATAATCGATTTTATCTAAAGAGAGGCGAACAATCTTTTTGTCCACCTTCAGGTTAATCATTTCTTCAGCAGGCGCATTTGCTACTACTGCTTCCAATTGCTTGGTTTGTCTATCATGATAACGGTTTATGGCACGAGCCATTCGATCCAAAGAAATGGGTTTCATTAAGTAATCAACCACATCCAAATCGAAAGCTTCAACGGCATAATTTCTATAAGCGGTTGTGAAAATAAGCGCAGGCGGATTTTTCAAGGATTTTAAAAATTGCAAACCATTCATTTGAGGCATTTCAATATCTGAGAAGATTAGATCGACCTCTTGATTCCTAAGAAAACTCATAGCTGAGGGAGCAGAATGAAAACGCCCCAGAACTTCCATCTCAGGAAAATTATCCAAATGCCTTTCTATTATCCGAATAGCAATTGGCTCGTCATCAAGTAAAAGGCATCTTATTTTTCGCATAGCTCTCTGTTTAAAATCATCAATCGTAATTCCACTTCAAAACACCCTTCATCATTATTAATGGTCATTTTATTTTGTCCGGGATAAATCAGATCGAGGCGTTTCCGAAGGTTCTCTAAACCAATGCCACCATTCCCTTTAGGTTCATCACTATAATGAATAGGATTCTTAATTCTAAAGCAAAAATCATCCTCCAAATTTAGTTTAATTGAAATAGTACTCGCTGCATCATCCTTTCTGGCTGTGTGTTTAAAGGCATTCTCAACCAATGGCAAAAGCAGCAAAGGTGCTATCCTCTCATTAATCAATTTTCCTTCTTCCAGATCTATATCCAATTCAATAGCCTTACCGAAACGTCCTTTCTGAATAGCAGCATAATTCTCTACCAATTCAATTTCTTTATCAATGGACACAAATTCAGTATTGCAACCATAAAGCGTATAATCCAATATTTCTGAAAGAAGCATGATCATTCGAGGTGTTTCCTCAGATTTCTCAAGACTCAAGCCATATATACTATTCAAAGAATTGAATAAAAAATGAGGATTGACTTGAGCTTTTAATAAATTTAATTCTGCCTCCTTAAGGCGCAACTCTGTCTCAACTTTAATTTTATCTTGCTGTTCTCTCAATCGTTGTTCCTTTATACTTCTTTGTAGCTGACGGTATGCAACCCCCACAAGAATCACAAAATACAAGCCTACCAGTAAGTAGCGCACGTCCATTGTGGCCGGATCTATTCCTTCAAGAGAATAATTCCACACTAAAATAAAAAGCCCTGCTATAATAAGCGTTTCAATACTCAATGTTAGAAACAGAAGATATGAAAGGTATAACCAGAATCTAAAATAGCGTTTGGTTAACAGGTAACGTGGAATTAAAAAATCATTCAGAACACGTGTACAAACATAGGCAAGGGGAACAAAACAAAGACAAAATATAAAAGCATTGTAATAGTCCTGACTATACAAACCGAAAAAGACAGAAATAAACAAAAAAGCCATCGACCAAGTCAGAACTGATAACACAGATCTCCTCCAGTCACCAATAAATTTTATAGTCAAATTTGAAATTTTCGTCATAGCAGTTACGAAAATAGATATTTTAGTCTGAAGCTAAAACCTTTTACTTATGATATACGACAAACGACCCAAATTATAAGCTTAACAACAAACCTTCCTCAATCGCTTGGTCAAATGCACACCTAGATACCATACTCTAAAACCTAGAACAACCAACACTTTAATGCCATAATAACATAAAGCCAACTCACAGATGAAAACGATTGACTTGTATATAAAAAACGACTTAGCCTTATTTACATGTCATTCGTCTTAATTCGATTACAGTTAAACGCAATAAATTTGAAAAGAAATTGACATCCAATAGATTTGATTTGTATTTTTGTTTAACCTAAACTATTAAAACATGTTCGATTTTTTCTTTCAAGGCGGTGTCCTATTTATGACAGTTGTAATGCTTACAGGACTAGCTGCCATTATATGGTCACTATTAACTCTAATCAAGTTTCTAAAAGTTGGTTTTGTAACCAAACGACATCTAGATGCCATCTTATTTCTAGGGAGCCTAAGTTTTTTCCTCGGTCTTCTTGGTCAAGGCATAGGTCTCTCTCAGGCTCTTAGTGCCATTCAATCTTTCCCTAGTGTTTCTCCTGCTGCAGTTGCTGGGGGTTTAAGAGTTAGTATGATTCCACCTTTAACAGGTGCCATTCTATTCACTGCATCTGGAATCATCTGGTTCATTTTACGTCATTTGAATACTAGAAAACAAGAAGCTTAAAGAGTCAAACAGACTACAACAACCTACTAATTAGCCACAATTTCAACATTGAAATTGTGGCTTTATTTTTTTCTCATTATTCGATTAAAACAATCATCTTAATAGTAGGACACATGCTTTTGTACATCTATACTGAAGCTTCCAGTCAGATCATAAGAAATCATAAAAATCAGCGCCTAAAGCTTTATCTCCACCACACTCACAACTGGTTATTCTAACGTTTCGGCCTTTTCATCTTCTGCACTTGAACTTTTTAATCTTGGTTTATCCGGAAAAGATTGTTTATCTTAAAACATAAATCAAAATTCATAACAAAATCATTTGTAACATCTTAAAGCTATGAAACAAAGAGACCGAAGAGACTGGGCCATCGGAGGTGGTGTCATTATAGGTATTGGTGTTGGATTTTTCTTCCTGCAAACCAGTCCTTTATATTTTGTTGGATGCATCATGTTAGGATTAGGTTTAGGACTGGTGATTACTTCACTCATCCCCAAAGGATAATTTTCGAACAGACAAGCCCTTGACACCTAAGACTTATTCGCCACAATTTCTGTATTGAAATTGTGGCTTTATTTTTGCCAAATCACTCGACACAAAACACATCATAATCCTTTTTTATGTTTTTTACATTTAATTTAACATTTCAAAAAAATATCTTTACTACCATCTTAAAAAAAAACAATCACAACAAACTAAAAACTAAGTGTAACTATTTCACGACCCAATTCGTTACTCTTAATGAAAACCCAAAATCAAATTATGACAAGAAACATTTTCATCCTATTATTCTGCTTGTTTTCTTTTACAGGCTACACACAACAATTAAGTGGAAACATTTCAGACCTTGAAGGAAAACCGATTCCATTTGCCAACATCTTCATTAAAGAGTTGGCTACCGGAACCACATCGAATATAGACGGACAATATCATTTAGATCTTCCCGCAGGAGAATGGCAACTTCATTATCGATATATGGGTTACAAAACCAAGGAAGTGAAAGTTAGCATGGGCCAAAATGATATGGAATTGGATGTTGCCCTTGCCCCTCAAACATACCAACTAAAAGAAGTGAAAATATTGGCAAGTGGTGAAGATCCTGCCTACTTCGTTATGCGAAAAGCGATTGCTATGGGTGATTACTACACCAAGCAGATTAGTGAGTACACCAATAAAGTCTACCTGAAAGGTTCAGGTAAAATCACGAGTGTACCCCGCTTATTCAAAAAGAAACTGGCAGAAGAAGATTTTATAGTTGGAAAAGTTTTCGTCACAGAAAATATATCGAAAATCCATTTTCAACTGCCCAATAAGATTGAAGAAGAAGTCATTTCTATGCGATCTTCAGGTTTAGACGATCAGGCTGACCCTAATCAATTTATTACCACAAATCTCTACAATACACGCAATGATGGTTTTATATCGCCTTTGGATAAGGCTGCTTTTACAGTCTATAAATTTCGATTGGTATCCATGTTTGAGGATCAAGGCAGAACGATAAACCAAATAAAAGTGACTCCCAAAAGAAAAGGCAAAGATTTATTTAATGGTTATATCTACATCGCAGAAACCTTCTGGAACATTCATTCGGCAGATTTGAAACTAAGACTACCCATGACTCATGTTCATATGCATCAAATATACGCACCTGTTAGTAAAGATGTTTGGATGCCGGTTAGTCTTGACTACAAAATCAAATTCGAAGGTATGGGCTTTGGTGTAGAAGGGATGTACGTTGCCTCAATCAAAGATTATAAAGTGACATTAAATCCCGATTTAGATCATGACTACCTAAAGCAAGAAGAGCTGGCTAGAAAACAAGAAACTGAAGATATTAATAAGCTAAGCAATGCTGAAGAATCAAAAGTCTTATCGGCTAAAGAAATAGAACGTAAGGCTGAAATTCATACCCTTCTCGAAAAGCCAGATATGAAGAATTCCGATATGCGAAAGCTTGCTCGATTAATGGAAAAAGAGAATTCGAAAAACAAAAAAGAGAAAGTTAGAGAGCCCCTTGAGATTAAAATCGAAAAAGTGAAAATGGCTAAAGGTGCCAAAACTAAAGACTCACTATATTGGGACGAGATGCGCCCTATCCCACTTTCAAATGACGAAAAAATTAGCTTTGTACAGAAAGATTCCATCGTAAAAGTTAAAAATACACCTGAATATAAAGACTCTGTACGAATAGCTAACAGAAGATTCAAGTTTAATCACTTGCTTTGGGGCAAAACATACAAGTATAAAGAATCAAACTCACGCTTATCTACGCCAGGCTTATTGGGCTATGATAAGGTTTCGTACAATACGGTACAAGGTTTTACATTCGACGCGCCTTTCTCATACACTAAAAGTGATACTCTAGGTCATTATTTTGATATGACATCAAATTTAAGCTATGCCTTCTCTCGAGAACATCTTGATTATACTATTGGAAGTAGATACCGTTATAATGGTCTGAAAAGAGCTTGGTTTGGCTTTAAGGCAGGAAGCAAAGTTGTTGATTTTAATGAACATTCGGGAATTGACCCCATGCTAAATATGATTACCTCATTATACTTTAAGGATAATCACATGAAATTATACGACAAAAACTATATCAGCATATGGCACGAGACCGATCTGGCAAATGGTTTAAATCTCTACACCAGCTTAGAGTATGCCAATAGAAAACAGCTTTACAATACCAATAAATTTTATTTTTCTGGTCCGAGTGACAACAAGTACAGCTCAAACATTCCCCAGAGCATAGACCCGGAACTTATTCGTGATAACAAAGCACTGACTCTGACTGCACGATTGGCCTACACACCTCGCCACCGATACACCGTAAAGAAAGGTGTGAAACGAATGACGAGCCATCATTCACAGCCTACTTTTTCTTTACTCTATAAACAAGGAATCAAGACTGTTTTCGATTCTGAAACCGATTTTTCATTCTTAGAAGCCTCTGTAAAACAAAATTTCGAAATAGGGTTTAATGATCGCTTAGCCTATAGCTTAAAAGCAGGTTCTTTCTTATCGGACAAAAAAAGCTACTTTGCCGACTATCGCCAATTTGGAACCAGCAAACCTGTCTTTATGATTGGTGGGGACATGAACACATTCCGTTTATTGGATTATTACCAACATGCAACAAATAAAGAATACGCCGAAGCTCATGTGCAATACACTTCCGATCGTTTTTTATTAAAACGCCTCCCTATTTTGAATGACGCTTTGGTTATACAGGAAAAGGTATTTATTAACTACCTGACTCACGAAGGGAAAAAGAACTATTGGGAAGCAGGCTATGGCTTAACGCAAATATTCCTTCTTCTTGATTTGGAAGTTGTTTGGAGTTTCGACGGGAAGCAGCATAAAGAAACAGGATTAAAAATCAAGTTTAATATCTAGGGGGCTTCCTCTAGATTTTTTCCTTGCAGCTTCCTTTACTTTCAGCTTATTTGACTTCCTTTGTGCAAAATTTTAAAATATGCCAATAAAACGTCATCCCAATTTACCTTTTGCGCCTTCCAAGTTTCCTGTCTTTTATGGATGGATGGCCATGATTGCTGCCACAATAGGAATCATTTGTTCTATCCCAGGTCAAACCATTGGGGTATCGGTTTTCACCGATTACCTGATTGATGCCCTGCAACTGTCTCGTGATGCTCTGAGTTCAGCCTACCTGATTGGTACCGCAATGAGTTCTTTATTCCTGACCAAGGCAGGAAAAGTATATGACAAATTTGGCGCCCGATTCACAGCTATTCTTGCGGCTTGTACTTTGGGTTTCACTCTGCTTCTCTTCTCGATAAGTGATCAGATGACCGAAAGTATTTCTTCGTGGACAAATATCTCATTCTCCGCCATCAGTTTTGTATTGGTATCGGCACTGTTCTTTATGCTGCGTTTTTCGGGTCAAGGTGTGCTGACACTTGCCTCACGAAATATGCTAATGAAATGGTTCAACAAAAACCGTGGACTGGCCAACAGTATTTCTTCTGCCATCCAGTCTTTTGGATTTGCTGTGGCGCCGCTTTTTGTAGCCGGACTTATCAACAGCACCGACTGGAGTGCGGCTTACCTGATTATGGCGGCTATCATTCTTGCCTTTATCGTCTTTGCCTATATTTTCTTTCGCGACAATCCTGAAGAATGTGGCTTAGTTCCAGACGGGAAAATCATTAAGGAAAAGAAAACCAAAGCCTTTAACGACAGCAACAAACAGTTTACGCTTAGAGAAGCCAAAAAGACCAGTATTTTTTGGGTTTACGCCCTGGCCATTGCCTTTAGTGCTTTCTTTATTACGGGTTTCACCTTCAATGTGGTTTCTATCTTCGAAATCTCAGGCTTTAGCGAACAAAAGGCGCTTAGCATGTTTATCCCTGCTTCACTCATATCTATAGTAGCTGCACTTGTGGGCAATGTCATAAGCGACTACATGCCACTTAAACGCCTGCTGATTATCTATCTGATTGGTTGTTTGTTCTCTTGTTTTGGATTATCATTCCTATCTCATTGGAGTGGTTACTACGTCCTGATTCTTGGGAATGGTGTGATGGGTGGTCTCTTTTCTGTACTGGCTGCTATAACCTGGCCTCGCTTTTTTGGTCGCGACCATCTGGGAGCCATCAGCGGACTAGCCATGTCTTTAATGGTATTTGGCTCAGCCCTGGCACCTCTGTTCTTCAGCCGTATTTTCACCCTGACGGGCAGCTACCAACTAGCAGGTATTGCAGGTGGTATTTTAGTAATCATCCTGCTGCTGTTCTCTTTAAAACTTAGGAATCCACAGGAAGACTAGTAATAAGGTTATAAGAAAGCCAGCTTTGCTGGTCCCGATTTTTCGGGAGATAAAGTACATATCATTAAACCTTTTCAATATAGAAAGCCCAATCTCGATAAAATGAGATTGGGCTTATTTTGTGTCTATTCTTTTTCAAACCTGACAGGTTTATTAACGTCTTGCTTATAATCCTGTCAGGTTTTAATTATTCGGTGTTTTCTCTGGATTTCCCTTTTCCCTCCAGCTCCGCTGGTCCCGAGAATCGGGATTAGCTCTTTAGTTCTATCACTATGAATTAGATTAATGAAGTAAGTTTTCAACTTAGATAAACAAATAGATTGCTCTAAAAGCAATCCTAAGTTTTTTGATTTGTAACTTTGACCCCTTGGGGGTGAACAACTCCAAAGAGCAAAATATTAGATTAAAATATAATTTAGAAACCCAATGAGTAAAGAGGCTAAAGAGAAAAAGAAAGTGGTGAAAATAGATACTTATGAATCGCTTAAAGCGTTGTATATTTCTGGTAAGGTGAAGCCGTCATTAAATAAAATTATTGCTGCATTAGAAAAAGATTCTGAAAACTTAGAACTCGTTCTTTTGGCTTGTCAGTGCTTGGAAAGAACTAAGGATATTGACAAATTGTCTTTCTATGCTGATGTTGTTATTAAATTGGAACCTAAAATTGCAGATGGATATTATTACAAGGGTGTGGCCCTTAAGCATACAAAAGGAAAAGAGCAAGAAGCTCTAAAAAACTTTAACGAAGCATTAACTTTAGACCCAAACAACACCATTTACCTTAAAAGTAAAGCCAGCACTCATTTTTCGCTTTACACAGATTATCATTTGCCATTAAAATTCGCTGAAAAACATAGGGTTAAAACAGAAGAGAGTCTATTGAAGATTATTGAATTGATAGAGCAAAAGGAAAATCCGGATTATATAGAATTGCTGACGATTGCTGATGTGTTTATTCTGCTTAGCAAAGGCATACGTGCCAAGAAGTATTACCTTAAAGCGGTGAATACCTATAATGCTACTGATGAATCGAAACAAGATAAAAATATATATAAAGACATCATAAAGGCTCAAAATGCCTGTGTAAAGTTGTTGGATAAAATCATTGAAGAATAATAAAACAACTTTGTATTTCGTCAATAAATATTGCTAAATGGATAACATTATATTGACGGCCAGTTTATAATCGAGTAGGCTGCCGCTAGGCCATTAGCCTAGCGGAGAATACTTCAGTAAGCTCAGCAACCACCTCACTCTACACCGTATGCTTCTACAGATACTAACTGAGTTCATTTTTTAATTACTCCTGACATAATTCAAACTCTGTCAGTCCCGATTTTTCGGGAGATAAAAACTATCTCATTAAGCCTATAGATATATGAAGCCCAATCTCATCAAGTTGAGATTGGGCTTTTTTTTTGTTTTAAACCTGACAGGTTTACTTACATAAAAGCCCGACAGAGTCGATCCAGATCGTTCGGGAGTGGCGTTTAATATTTTCATTTTTCAACGCTGTCAGGATAAGCTTTGCTTAACTCTGACAGGTTTCATTATTAATTACCCATTGTTTATTACTAATTAATATCCCCTCTTCAGAAAAAAGGAAGACCATTTCCTTTTTATTAAATCAATACTTTTCATTAATTTGATGATAACAAATATTAGGGCTAACAATTCTTAGAGTAAAAAATGATAAAGAGGTAGGTAAAAAAAGACAAAAGTTTGGGTCACTTCCTTGAACAAATAGATCTAAAACAACTTATACAATAAAAACAAGCTTAGCTGAGTTAGCCATCCCTTAGATGCAATTATATATTAACGAGATTTATGAGCATAATATCACAAGAAAACAAGATAAAGATCAGGAATATATCAATTCTTATTTTCCTGGGCATTCTATTGGGAACACTATATAATTATCTCTATTACCCACCTAAGCTCATTGGATACATTGAGGCCATATCATGTAGTATATTAATTTGTATTTCAATAGGGATTGTTCAAGAGTTTCTGTTAAAAAAATTATTTGAAAAAATTTCATTCTTTAAATTATTACTGCTTAGAACAATTCTTTACTCCTTTATTATAATTACTATTCTATCCTTGGTCTTATCTGTGAAAATATCCTTTGATGAGCAGATTTCTTATGTTGATGCAGTGTTTTTCTATTTCCAAAGTCCACTTTTTAAGCGCGACTTTATCTTTGCCATTACGTTTATTTTCCTGGTGATATTTGTAGCTCAAATCATTCAACTCATTGGCATGAAAAATCTGGGAAGATTAATTGCGGGTCGCTATCATTTGCCAAGAGAAGTTAGAAAAATATTCATGTTTATTGATTTAAACAATTCAACCTCTTTAGCTGAAAAGTTAGAGAATAACCTATATAGCTCTTTTATCAAAGAATACTTTAATGATATTTCTAATGCGATAAATATGTATGGTGGAGAAATTTATCAATATGTAGGAGATGAAGTCTCTGTAGTATGGTCAGTCAGAAGAAAGAATGATGATTGCCTAAATTGTTTTTTTAAAATTCAACAGATTATTGATGAAAAAAGAGATCACTATTTAAGGATGTATGGTAATATTCCTCAATTTAAAGCTGGAGTGCATATTGGAACTGCTGTGATAACCGAGGTTGGAAAGTTGAAGAAAGCTCTGGTATATCATGGAGATGTTGTCAATACAGCATCCAGAATTATTGGAAAATGCCATGAGCTAAATCAAGAATTTTTAATCTCAGAAGATATATTAGCTAGTGTCGACCACACAAACATTGATATTGTAATGCAGGGAGAACTGCCTCTAAAAGGAAAGGCCAAAAAAATCGGTTTATACGGAATACATCGACATAAGGGAACATACATCTAACTAAAAAAAACGGCATTAAAACGAAGTTTGTTCGCAAGCTTAAACAAACTCCCATCCCGCCCAAAAGCGGGATACTTTTTACTTTTTAAACCTGACAGGCTAAATAAGCAAGACCCAAGTAAACCTGTCAGGTTTCTGTAACTCTATAAACACTGGCAGATCTCACGATTCATCGGGACCGCACGACACCAACAGGTTTCATCATTCTCTCTTATTGCTAGCCACTTATTAACACTCCTTCTACATAAGAAAAAGAAACACCCTTTCCTTTTGTTAAGTAAATACTTTTCATAAATTTGATTGTACAATTCATTGCAGGCAAATAACCCATAGATGAAAAAAACATTATTCCTTATCATCCTGATTGGAATTCTTTGGTCCTGTTCTTCACCATTAGACAATAAATTTAGTGGCGAAACATCAGAGAAAAACATTAAGGAAATCACATCAAAACTGGACTCAACAGAGTTGATGCTACTGGTTGGCAGCATGCTTAGGCTTCAAATGACAGGTGAGAAAATTGAAGAAATGACCTATCGGGAAATTTTGGAAAATGGAAGAAAATGGAAAACACAACAGGAACAAATTGAAGCCGATCAAAAAGCTTTTGCTGAAAAAGCTAAAAAGGAAAAAGAAGCCAGAATAAAGAAATTTGCTGAAAGCATCAGGGTGACTTGCTTCGAAAAGTCATTTGCTGATAACAACTCACAAAAACACATCACCTACAAGTTTATCATTCAAAACAAATCGGACAAGGACATACGAGCCATGAACGGATTTATTTCCTTCACAGACCTATATGACGATGAAATAAAATCATTAAGTTTTGTCTATGACCACCCCATCGAAGCGGGAAATAAAGTGATTTGGAATGCCCAAACGGACTTCTATAAATTTATTGACGACGATGTCGCTTTAAAAGACAAAGCCTTAAGCAACTTAAAAGTTGTATGTAAACCACAAAAAATAATATTCGATGACGGAACGATATTAGATTAAATCAGCATATACCACCTGACTTTTTATCGACGATAAATTATTTTTCTAACCCAATAAAAGCCACTAACTAACGAAGCCCAATCTCGATCACTGAGATTGGGCTTTTCTTTATTTTATTTTTTTAACCTGACAGGTTAAATCAGTAAGACGTAAATAAACCTGTCAGGTTTCTTCCATTAAAATTCAACAAAACCAGGCAATCCCCACACCCTCGGGGCAGTCATCCCAATTTTAATTTATCAAACCCCACCCAGTGGTTTGCCATTTCCTAATATTGGAGCAATCACATTCGCATCCAATTATAATAAAGTGCAAAAAGGAGAACTGAAAAGAGACGTTGATAAAAAGAACGCGTATGAACCTCATACCAAAACAGAAGAAGAAAAAGGATAAAGAAAAACAAATGAAGAATTAACTTTTTTTCCTTCCGAACCTCAGGTTATTCAAGCAACTTCGGGAAGAGTAACTGGAGTTTTGTCAAAGTCGAATGAAAATGAACCATCAACAAAAGGTTCTTTCGTATATATTAATGCAAGTCCAGACATACAGACGGTTATAGATAAGGTTGAAAAAGCCGGTGGTAAGATTTTAATTCCGAAAACACCAACACATTTCGGTCCCATTGCATCAATTATTGATTCAGAAGGGAATAAAATTGGTCTTCACGCTGAAAAATAAATGAAGGCTCAAAACGCATTATGTGAATCGGAAGTAACAGGTGCTTATAAGTAAATCATTTAATACACCTGCCGTACAAAGCGTCATCCGTTAATTTTAAGCCATTCTCTCAGGAGAGTGGTTATTTTTTGTCATTACGAGGAGGCGTTGCCTGTCTCGAAGACTTCGGAAAAGTAAACTTTATCTCAATTAAAAATGAACTCCTATTTTACTTATTACTGTTTAATTTGTTGATTTATTAGTTTCCAAGAGCGAATAAAATAAGTGTTCGTTATCACCATGTTCAGAGATAAGAATACGCTTTTACTGTTAATCATAAATGCCAACGTAATTGTTTATAAGTTAACAGTAAATTTAAGGAGAAGTGAGAATAACTATTGGTTGAGTTGACATGAATTAAACCTAAGAAAAACGATAAGGAAAGATTCTGCAAAATGTGATGAATCGCCTTTAAACTATCTAGATAGGGCTGTGGCAATAAAAGAGAATACTATAGTTGCGAGATGTGATCTTGAAAATATGAGTATCAAGAATGGCTTGAATATCGGTTAAAAATGAGAATTAAATTTCTGCAGATAACAGACAGATTACGTGTCAAAAAAAACAATTTGAAATTAGTTGTTTTTATGACAAGATTATTGAATTTTTCACTATGTTTGGCGCACACTTAAAAACAACAGTAATAAACACTAAAAAAAGAAAATATTATGAGTGGCGTAATTATAAAAAATTCAAGAAACACGGAAAATGCACCAAAGTGTGCTATGTCTACACAATCTGTAGCTTTTTCTCATTACAATAACATTGCAGCTCAATTACCAATCGATACAAAATCGGGTAAAATGGTAGCTGGTGGTGTAAGAGAGCAGGCAGCACAATGCTTAAACAACATTAAAGCAGTTGTAGAAAGTACAGATCACGCAATGGATGATGTTATTAGAGTGAATATTTTCCTTAAGAATATCAAAGACATTGACGCTGTAGACGAAGTTTATAAAACATTTTTCCAGAGTTACCTTCCTACACGTACAGTGCTTGCAGTAGCAGCTTTACCTATGGGTGATGCTTTGGTTCAAATGGATGCAGCTATTTCAAACGGCGAAGGAACAACTCCACAAGAGCCTTGCGATCTGGTAAAAATTGCTAGAAACACAGAAAATGCTCCAAAGAGTCCTGTATCTACTCACTCTGTAGCTTTTTCTCACTACAACCATATTTCAGCTCAATTACCTATCGATCCTAAAACAGGAAATATCGTAGTAGGTGGTGCAAAAGAGCAGGCTGCACAGTGTCTAAAAAATATCAAGGGAATTATGGAAGGTATCGACGCTCCTTTCGACGATATCGTTAAAATTAACATCCATGTTACAAAGCTTGCAGATGTTGACGCTGTAAACGAAGCTTATACAACATTCTTCCCAGACTCGGCTATCGCCAGAACTGTAGCTTATGTGCCTGCACGATCAGTAGTTGTAGCATCAGGTTTACCAATGCATGCTTTGGTACAAATTGATGCAACTGTGTCACACGGTGATGGTACACCTCCACAAGCTGTTGAAGACAGACATGGAATCGTTATCAAAGCAAACAATACAGATAATGCTCCAAAATGTTCGCTTTCTACACAAACTGTAGCTTTTTCTCATTACAACAATATTTCAGCTCAATTACCTGTAGACGCGAAGACAGGTAAGCTTGTAGCTGGTGGAGCAAAAGAGCAGGCTGAACAGTGCCTAAAAAATATCAAGGCAATTGTGGAAAGTATCAATCACGATATGGACGATACAGTTAAAATCAATATTCAACTTAAAAACATCGCAGATTTAGATGCTGTAAACGAAGTCTACACTACATTCTTCAAAGGCGATCTTCCTGCAAGAACAACAATTGGTGTTTCTGCAATCCCTATGGATGCTTTAGTACAAATTGATGCCATTCTTTCTAACGCTGAAGGTACACCTCCAGCGAAATAAGAAGATCCATTTTGATTTCATGTCTTAAAAGACAGTATCTCATAAACTGAATAAATACAAAAATAGCTTGGGTTCTGCCCAAGCTTTTTTTTTTATAATTTACACAGTAATGAAGAAAGAAGATTTATTTAACGATGAGTTTTTAAAACAGTTTAAAACAGAAGAAGAAGAACTCAATAACTTTTTAAAGGAGATTCAAAAGCGTCGAATTGAAAAGATGTTAGAAGGTGCAACTTGATAGCCACCTAGGCTACGAAAAGCATTCAAAATTTAAAGAGGTTAATGCCCGTAACGGTTTTATAAATAACAGGGACGGACTCGTAATGAGGAACAGAACCTGCTCATAAAGTTCCGAAGGTGAGAAGATTAGCAACAGCCTTATTTCTATGTAAATACACCCTTTGTCTGCCGACATTTCCCTAAAAGGGAAATATTATTATTCTAATCTTAGAATATTCATACGATATGGAGTTGCACGTTCTCCCTTTGCAGGGGAGATGTCCGAAGGACAGAGGGGTGTTCATTGATTATTTGTTTTTATGAACAAACCCTGTTATTGGGAATCAGAGATTCAAGTTCCTAGAGATAGGGATGTTACCTTTAATCCAATGATAATACCAAAGCGTAAAAGCATGGTTGATGGCTTTGAAAATGTTATTGTATCTCTTTACGCTAAAGGCATATGTAATTGCAATCTTGGAGAACAAAATTGAAACACGGTTCAAATAACTATATAAACTTGCATCCCGCCCAAAAAGCGGGATGTTTTTTACTTTTAAACCTGACAGGTTTGATAGCCAGGACGCAAGTTAACCTGTCAGGTTTCTTCAATGCCATAAACCCAACAAAACCAAGCAATCCCCACTCCCCAGAGTCTCTCATCCCAATTTTAGTTTGACAAACCCGACACTCTGGTTTCTATTAAACTGATTTAGGGAGATAATTTTGGCAACCTAAGAGGTATTCCCTAATCGCCGGAGACGCAACTTGGACCTCCAAGTCAGTCAAACTGAATCTGGGTGAAGACTTTATATCTCCAAGTCAATCAAACTAAATCCGGATGAACACTTTAGGTTTCTAAGACGTCCACCCTAAGCTTCGGGCATGCGCAATTAAGTCCAAGACAGGCATCCTGAATCTGGGAGAGTCATTTAGATCTCCGATAAAAGCAACCCACTTCACGGTTATGTGCCCCTGGAGGGCCAGAATTGTCAAGCCAATTCCAGAATACAAGCCTCCACACAACAGGAATCATCGAAGCAAATCGATCTGAATCCCCAGGCAATCAAAGTTAACCTCCCCTAATTGGCAAGCTATTATCTCTGCTTAGAAAAACCAATCTTAAAAAACAAAAACAGTCTCCAGCAAAGCCAGTACACCAACACTTCTTCACCCCTAAAACAAAGCCTCACACCTCCCAAACACATGATTATCAAGACTATTATTTCACTGCCCGCATAAAATTTAATTGCATATCAAAAAAATGAGTATTAAATTGATATGACATAATATTATTAACCAATTAAATAAAAACACGATGATTAAAAAGATTAAATTCTATTTGATGGTCTTAGCTGACTATCTTTTATTGGCAAGCAAAACTACAGCAATCCTTGGAGAATATAATGGAGAAGATTTGCAATTGGATCTGGTAAAAAACAAGATCAACAATGCCCTAAAAAGACTTGAAAACAGCATGAAACTGCGTCAAGGCAGCCCGATCACCGAAGAGCTGGCTGTATTAGACGCTAACAGAGACCAGGCATGGATGTGTTTTTATCATTATATCATAGGTCAGTCGAATCGTTTGAATCCCGCCATTCGAGAAAGAGCTCTCAGTCTGTTATCTCTTGTGAAATTGCCTGAGATGCGCATTTATCAGCAGGGCTATAAGGAACAGACGGCCACCATGATCAACTTTTTTAATCGTGTGGATTCGAACCCTGAGCTTGTTGCTGCAGTTGAAGCTATTGGAGCCACAGCCATATATCTGGAACTTAAAACGGCTCAGACTGCTTTCTCAGCCAAAGAAGCAGAAAAGGTGAACAAGGGCGCAGCCAAACCCAAATCGGAAAGCGAAGAGGCCATTAAGGACTTACGCAAAGCCTTCGACGATTTAAATCAGTTCCTCAATGTGATGAGTCAATTGAGTGGCAAAGCTGAATACGAAGAAATCGCTTCTAAAATAAACGAACTGGCAGACGAAATCAACACCAATGTAAAAGCTCGCAACACCCGCCGAGAGAACGCTAAAGAAGAAGCGGATCAGACAATCGAAAACTAAACCATCTCTATAAACTCAGGGCCCTGTTCATCGTGAATGGGGCTTTTTTTATCTCTAAACCTGACAGGTTTACTTGCATCTTGACTATCAAACCTGTCAGGTTTAATAAGCTTAAATACTGTTAAGAATTATAAATCCTTATTGTTTACTAAAGTCTGTCTAATATCTTTAAACATAAATCAAAAGATCATTAACATCCCCAACCAAGGCACACCTATGAAACGATTCAAGAGGCTCATCATTTTATTCTTACTACTTCTTATTATGAGTCCCTACACATTTTCAAATCCCATTGAAAATGATTCCATCATTAGCCTATCGGGACAAATTGTCAACGCTAAGAACTTTAATCCTATCCCCTTATCGCACACCATAATAAAAGGCAAGCGGAGTGGGAAAATTTGCGATAGTCTGGGGATTTTTCATCTCCAGCTTAATCAATCGGATACCCTGCAAATATCTGCCCTGGGTTATAAAACCAAAGAATGGACTGTCCCCTTTATTTTCGATACCAGTCTCACCCCTTTCTTTCAAATTCCATTGGAAAAAATAGCTTATATGCTTAAAGAAGTCGATGTGTTTGCTTTAGGCACATGGAATGAATTCAAAGCCGATTTTGTGAAATTGAAAATCAAGGAAGACCATGTGATCAATGCTCAAATCATAAAAGAACTGGCTCCCTTTCAAACCAGGAAACCTAATATTGTACCACCACAATATCGACCCACTATCGAAGATTTACACTTTACTGATATCATACGCAATCCTGCCATTTATTTATTTACGAAATTCAACCGAAAAGAAAAGAGCAAAAGAAGGGTTGCTAAAAAGATTCGTAAGGAATGGAAAATAAAGAAACTCGACCAGTTCTACAATGCCGAGATTGTTTCAGCAAACACAGGCCTTAAAGGTGATGCTCTGGAAATTTTCATGGCCTATTGCGGCCCCAAAATAGAAATTACCGAGATCACCAGCCAATACGATGTACTGGAACAGATCGTAAACAACTATAAGGCCTACGTTTCGATTCATGAAAAAAAGCAAAACTCAGGACAATAAAACATATTATCACGAACAGACGCACTGCAGTGCGTCTCCCCCCCCTAGCGCGAGCTTAGGGCGACACAAAGAAAATATAAATCAACTTCGCGCTCGTTGTGGGCTTTGCGGTAAAATGCAATACATGAATAAGAAAATATTAAACCGCCAAGATCTAGAAGAACACGAAGAATAAAATCAAGATATAAATCAACTTTGTGAACGTCGGGTGCTTTGTGGTAAAAATGCTTTCCATATGTATTTAATACAGTAATAGATCATAACGATTACTTAAGCTTCAAAACTCGTCAGACCTCCCTGAACCATGGAGATCAACACATCTCCTTATTAACATATCAGCACATCAACATATCGACACACCAAAGCTTAACAAAAATTAACGGCAAACAACTTTTATAAATAGTCCAAAAATTTATCTTTGTAGGGCGCAAAAAATAAAACGCATATACTAAAGACTTAAAAAAGGATCTTAAGTCTTGGTTTTTTTTTGCGAGGAAGTCTTTTGATTCTTGGTATAAGGCTGTTTTATCAAGTATTCTTATGCATCTTGCAGTCTTCAAAAACAAAGGACTCCAAACTAATCAGTAAAACCTTTTTAATAAATACACGCAAAATATATTTTTTTTTATGATGCAAACAGTTGATATCAAAGAGCTAAACAATCGTATCCAGCAGGAAAGTTCCTTCGTGGATATGATTTCGATGGAAATGAACAAGGTAATTGTTGGACAAAAACATTTGGTTGAGAGCCTATTGGTAGGTTTACTTTCCAATGGACACATCCTTCTCGAGGGGGTTCCCGGATTAGCAAAAACCCTTGCTATCACGACCCTTGCCAAAACTATCGATGCTGATTTTAGCCGTATCCAGTTTACGCCAGACCTTTTGCCTGCCGACCTTATAGGAACCATGATTTACAGTCAGAAGAAAGAAGAATTCGTTGTAAAAAAAGGACCTATCTTTGCCAACTTCATTCTTGCCGATGAGATTAACCGTGCCCCTGCCAAAGTTCAGGCTGCTCTTTTGGAGTCCATGCAGGAGCGTCAGGTGACCATTGGAGAGCACACTTATAAGTTGCAGGAGCCTTTCCTTGTAATGGCAACTCAGAATCCGATTGAACAGGAAGGAACCTACCCTCTACCTGAGGCTCAGGTTGACCGTTTTATGCTTAAGGTCGTGATTAGCTACCCTAAGAAGGACGAAGAGCAAATCATCATGCGTCAGAACTTACTTAAAGCATTCCCTATAGCCACTCAAATTCTTAAGCCAGAAGATATTATTAAGGCACGTAACGTGGTGAAGGATGTCTACATGGACGAGAAAATAGAAAAATACATTATTGATATTGTTTTCGCAACCCGTTTCCCTGGCGACTATGGATTAGAGAAATTCAGAGAAATGATTGCTTTTGGTGGATCGCCTCGTGCAAGTATCTCTTTGGCATCGGCTGCAAAAGCTTACGCATTTATCAAGCGCCGTGGTTACGTTATTCCTGAGGATATTCGTGCGGTATGTCACGATGTGCTTCGCCACCGTATTGGTTTAACCTACGAGGCTGAAGCCAACAACATCACCAGCGAACACATTATCTCTGAGATTTTGAATACTGTTGAAGTACCATAGCAATTACGAATGAGTAATTAAGAATTACGATTTATATCCTTAACGTGGTTCTTAAATTCAACGACTTAATTATTAATTCGTTCCCGATATCTATCGGGATATCAATTCGTCATTAACTATGGAGACTAGTGAATTACTAAAACGGGTTCGGAAGATCGAAATCAAAACCAAAGGTTTGTCTCGAAATATATTTGCGGGTGAATACCACTCGGCATTTAAAGGACGAGGCATGACCTTTAGCGAGGTTCGCGAATACCAATACGGCGACGACATTCGAAACATCGACTGGAATGTAACGGCACGATACAACCACCCTTTCGTCAAGCTTTTTGAGGAAGAGCGTGAGATGACCGTGATGTTGATGATTGATGTCAGTGGTTCCCGTGAGTTTGGAACCATGTCGAAACTCAAGAAAAATCAGATTACTGAAATTGCAGCTGTTTTGGCTTTTTCGGCCATTCAGAACAACGATAAGATTGGGGTCCTCTTCTTTTCGGATACCATTGAAAAGTTTATTCCCCCTAAAAAAGGGAGATCTCATATTCTGAGAATCATTCGCGAACTGATCGATTTTAAACCCGAACACCGAAGCACCGACATCAGCAATGCCCTTCGCTATCTGACCAAGGCCATTAAAAAGCGCTGTACCACTTTTGTGATATCCGACTTTATCGATAATAACTTTGAGCATGCTCTAAGCATAGCCAATAGGAAACACGATGTGGTGGCTCTTAAGATTTACGATAAGCGTGAAGAAGAATTGCCCTCAATCGGGCTGGTTCGAATGTTGGATGCCGAGACCGGAGAATACCAGTGGGTTGATACCTCAAGTTCGAAGGTGAGAGAGGCTCATGCCAAATGGTGGCGAAGCAGCCAGGCCAGAATTGAAGAAAGCTTTAAACGCTCAGGTGTCGATGTGGCCAATATCAGAACCGATCAGGACTATGTGCGATCGCTGGTTGCCCTCTTTAAACGTAGAGGCTAAACAATTGTCGATTTACGATTAGCAATTAATGATTCGTAATTGATCGTAAAATAGATAAATGGTTGAACTGTTAAAAATGATATAAGTTAAAAAGCGAAATGGCTAAATTGTTGAATTGTTATATTCAAACTATTAAACACTTGGACCTTTAGACCTTTAGACTTTTTGACCTTTAGACTTTTTGACTTTTTAAGACTTTAAAGAACTTACTCATCCGAAATTTAATAAGATGATAGGATTACAAACAATAAAAAAACAATTCAGAACAGGCTTGTTATTTCTGAGTTTTGCCTTGCTCTTAAACCCGGCAATAGCGCAGGACAAAGAAGAAGGCTTTAGGTATGGCGTTGCTCTGGACACCAATGTGATTGTCGTAGGAGATCAGATTAAACTGCAACTCTCTGTTGATCAACCCAAGGGTATCAGGGTGGATTTTCCCGTTTTCACGGATAGCATAACCAAAAACATTGAGATTGTTCGACAATGGCCTTTGGATACCACTGAGAAAAAGGATGGCAGTCTGAAAATTAACAAGAAGTTCCTGATTACCTCTTTCGATGGTGGCGTACACAAAATGCCACCTTTCGAATTCAAATTGCAGGGTGAAAACTTCAACAACCTCCTTCGAACCGATACCCTTCAATTGGGTGTTCGAAGCTTCGAGATTGACACCACGAAGGCAAATTTTGATATTGCCATGCCGATTCATACACCGGTATCCTTTGCCGAAGTAGCGCCTTGGGCTATGGGTGGGCTTGTTATTCTTGCTCTTCTTTTTGCAGGTTTTTACTTCTACCGCAGATACAAACGCAATCAGCCCTTATTCAAAGCTGAAGTGCCTGCCGAACCGGCACATGTCATTGCACTGAGGAAACTCGAAGAAATTGAGACACAGAAACTCTGGCAAACGGGGCATATCAAACGCTACCATTCCGATTTAACAGATACGGTTCGTAACTATCTTGACGAACGATTCGATTTAACCACACTTGAGTCGACTACCGACGAGACTTTAGAGGCGATTAGTGAAGCAATCATGTCTAAAGACCTGATTGCTGATTTAAAAGTGATTCTCGAAAGAGCTGACCTGGCTAAATTTGCCAAATTTCAACCCCTACCCGATGAAAACGAACTCAGCCTGAAATACGCTTATCGTATCATCGAAAAAACATTGGTAGAAGAAACAGAGAAAGAAGAAACTGAAAAGGAAGCTGAGCAAATTGAATTAGCAAAGGGAGATGAAATAGATAAGACGGTGGGATAAGCTCCGGATAATCGGTTGTTGCTTAAACACCAACATTATTTTACCCTTTTTTCTTTAGCCTTTTTCATTTAACCTTTTACACTTGGTACTTAAACTATGAATAATATAGATTTTGCAAATCCTGAATACCTTTATTTATTGCTCCTGATTGTTCCCGTTTTGGGCTGGCACATCTGGCGCGATAAAAAGGCTCATGCCAGCATCCAGGTCTCTACTTTAAAGAGTCTGAGCAAGGCACCTAAAACATATAAGTATTACCTGCGTCATTCCCTGATTCTCTTTAGGATTCTGGCCATTGCCTTTTTGGTGATTGCCCTGGCTCGTCCGCAATCGAGTAACGATTGGCAAGATGTTAGTTCCGAGGGGATCGATATTGTGATGTCACTGGATATTTCGAGTAGTATGTTGGCTCAGGACTTTGAGCCTAATCGTCTTGAAGCAGCAAAGGATGTGGCCACTAAGTTTATCACAGGACGTCAGCAGGATAAAATTGGACTGGTTATTTTTAGTGGAGAGAGTTTCACTCAATGTCCGCTGACCACCGATCATGCTGTTCTGATCAACCTCTTTGGTGATATCAAATCAGGTATGATTGAGGATGGCACGGCTATTGGTTTAGGGCTGGCCAATGCAGTCAACCGCCTAAAGGATAGTGAAGCCAAATCAAGAGTGGTGATTCTGCTAACTGATGGGGTTAACAATCAGGGAGAGATTGCTCCGATAACGGCAGCCGAACTGGCTAAAACCTTTGGCATTCGTGTTTACACGGTGGGTATCGGAACTCAGGGCACTGCACCTTATCCTTTCCAAACCCCTTTTGGCATTCAGATGCAGAATGTACCTGTGGAAATCGACGAAGCAACCCTTACAGAAATTGCTGAGCTTACCGGCGGACAATATTTTAGAGCCACCGATAACAACAAACTAAAAGCCATTTACGAAGAAATCGATCAGATGGAAAAAAGAAAGATAGAAGTGAAACAGTTTAGTACCAAAAGCGAAGCTTACAAAGGCTATGCGCTCTGGGCTGCCCTTTTCCTTTTACTCGAACTGGCTTTCCGTAACAGCATTTTAAGGAATATCCCCTAATCAATTACTGATTTGAGATTCTTGATTTAAGATTAAAAAAATAAACCCAATGAGTAAAGAGATGCGAATTATCTCGTCCCGATAAGAATCGATGCTCAGACCTAATATTATTAAAAATGAACCAGTTTCGTTTTGAACATCCGGAATACCTATACCTGTTCCTCCTTATTCCTGCTTTTATAGTACTCTACTACATCAGCTACCGAATGAAGAAAAAGGCACTCAGGGAATATGGCGACATGTCTATCATTTCGCAACTGATGCCCTTTGCATCATTCTCCCGACCGATTTATAAATTTGTGATCATGCTTATAGCCTTCAGTTTTCTGATTCTAGCTATTGCGGGACCACAATTCGGATCGAAATTGAGAAAGATCAAACGCAAGGGTGTTGAGATTGTGATTGCACTGGATGTATCCAACTCCATGTTGGCTCAGGATATTCAACCCAACCGTTTGGAACGTGCCAAGCGTGCCATTTCTAAAATGGTAGATAATTTGAACAACGATAAAATTGGTTTGATCGTATTTGCCGGTGAGGCTTATACTCAGTTGCCTATCACCACTGATTATTCATCAGCCAAGCTCTTTTTATCGACCATCAACACCGATATTGTACCCATACAGGGAACTGCTATTGGTTCAGCCATCAATTTGGCCAGCAAAAGCTTTACACCTGATAGCGAAGCCAGTAAGGCCATCATTGTGATTACAGATGGTGAAAACCATGAGGATGATGCTGTATCAGCAGCCCAATTGGCACTTGAACAAGGCATAATTGTTCACACCATTGCCATGGGATTGCCTAAAGGGGCTCCTATTCCGGTTAAGGGCAGATCAGGGCAATTCAGACATGACGAAAACGGCAATGTGGTTATCTCTAAACTGGATGAAAAAATGTTAGCTGAAATTGCTCAAGCAGGTGGAGGTAACATGATAAAAGCCAACAATACCACTACGGGTTTGAGAGCTCTTTTCAAGGAAATTAACAAGATGGATAAAACAGAATTGGAACAAAGAATCTATTCGGCTTACGATGAGAAATTCCAATACTTTATTGCCATGGTTCTCCTACTCATACTTATCGAATACCTGATTCTTGACAGAAAGAATCGTCACTTTAAGGATATTCATTTGTTTAGTAAGTAAAGGTATTATACCATTTTTAATATCATAACTAATTGGTATTAGTATCAAGACCGATTAATAAGATTGACATGATGACACGAATTAGCATATTAATATTAGCCCTGATTGGCCTTGTTTGTTTTGAAGCAAGTGCACAAAAGGAAAGAAAATTCATCAGAAAGGGGAACGGACTTTTCGAGGAAAAGAACTTTGAGAATTCCGAAGTTGAGTACCGAAAGGCGCTCGATAAGGATGCGGCCTCATTCGAAGCAGCCTTTAACCTGGGTGATGCCCTTTACAAGCAAAAAAAATACGAGGAAGCGCTTGAACAATTCCAAACACTGGCCTCTAAAGAAACCGATCCGCAACGCCTGGGTTTATTGCACCACAACATCGGCAATACTCTGCTCGTAAATAAGAAAATCGACGAAAGTATAGAAGCCTACAAGCAATCCCTTCGACATTTCCCTAATTCAAGGGAAACCAAATACAATTTGGAATACGCCCGTAAGATGAAGGAAAAAGAGGAAGAGCAGAAGAAGAAAAATCAGAATCAGCAAAGCCAGGATAATAAGGATAACAAGGACAAGAAGAAAGATCAGGATAAGAAAGATCAAGAGAATAAAGACGATCAAAAGAAGAAACAACAAGAGGATCAGAAAAAAGACCAGGATAAAAAGAAAGATCAAAAGGATAAAGAAAAGCAGAAACCGGAACAGGGCGATCAGAAAGATAAAAAACAACCTAAACCTAAAGAAGGTAAAATTTCTAAGGAAGATGCCCAACGCCTGCTGCAAGCACTAGAAAACGACGAAAAGAAAGTGCAGGAAAAAGTGCAAAAAGCTAAGGCCAAAGCACAAAAGAAGAAGAAACAAAAAATTAAGAAGGATTGGTAAGAAGCAACTAACAATTGGTGATTAATGATTAACAATCAAGGCTTGGACTTTTAAGACTTTCGACTTTTCGACCTTTAAACTTTTCGACCTTTTAAAACTGTTCGACTTATTCACCGCTTCACCCCTATTTTCGCAAAATAATCAGTAATTTTGATTTTGTTTAAATTTGAACCTTTAGAAAAATAAAAAGATTGATGAAGAAACTATTTTTCTTATTACTTACATGCCTGTTTATAAGCACATCGGCCTTTGCCGATAAGACTAAATTTACTGCTACGGCTCCAAATGTTGTTGCTCTGGGTGAGCAATTTCGATTGTCCTACAGCTTGAATGAGAAAGGCAAAAACTTAAAGCTGCCCTCTTTGGATGGCTTTCAAATACTGATGGGCCCATCGACCTCAACGAGCATGAGCACGCAGTACATAAACGGGAAAATGACTTCCAGTTCGTCTTACACATACACCTATGTGCTATTGGCCGAAAAGGAAGGTAAATTTACATTTGAACCTGCCGAAGTCACAGTTGATGGCAAATTGATAAAATCGAACAGCCATACCATTGAGGTGATTAAGGAATACAAAAAACAAAAGACAAATAATACCAGTGACAGCCGGGCAGCAAGTGCTCAGCGCATTACTCAGGATAATTTATATATCAAGGTTAATGTTGATCGACACACAGTCTATATGGGGGAACCCATTAAGGCAACTCTGAAAATATATTCGAAAGCCACCAATGTGGTCAATATTGAGCAAGTAAAAGAACCTTCATATCAGGGTTTCTTAAGCCAGAATATCGAAAGAACCACTCCAAGAGCCTTTCAGGGAGAGAATGTGAACGGCGAAATTTTTTACACCTACATTCTTAAAGAAATGCTTTTGTTCCCTCAACACGAGGGTGAGATTGTAATCGATCCTTTGGAACTCAGCTGCATTGTTCAATTAAGTGCTCAGGAGCGTTCAAGAGGTTTCTTCGACGACTTTTTCAACAACTACAAGAATGTACGAGTACCTCGCAAGTCTAAACCTGTTAGAATTAAGGTGAAGTCTGTACCCGGTAATGCACCTGCAGGTTTCGATGGTGCGGTTGGACAATTTAAAATGACAACAAGTCTGAATCAGGATTCTGTTAAAGTGGACGATGCCATCACTTTAAAAGTGAAGGTTTCCGGAAGTGGAAACATGAAGCTGATCAATCCGCTGAAATTCGATTTCCCCGCTGATTTTGAAGTTTATGACCCTAAAACCAATCAAAACCTACAAAGTTCAACCAAAGGGATGACTGGTTCAACGACTTTCGAGTACTTGATTATTCCACGTCATGCCGGCGATTTCACGATTCCTGCTAATGAGTTTACCTATTTCGATCCAAAGGCCAAGCGCTACAAAACAAAGCTTAGCCCCAAATTTAAGATTCATGTCGATAAGGGAGAAGGCGGTTCAGCCAGTACAACGATCAGTTCTTTCACCAAAGAAGATGTGAAATTTATTGGTAAGGACATTCGATTCATTAAAACCAACAATTTCGACCCTATTCTGAAAGGTGAGGTTTTCTTTGGCACGCTAAATTTCTATTTGGCTTACAGCTTACCTCTGTTTGTTTTCCTTTTGGCTTTTATCTTCAACCAAAAGCGTATCAGAGAGAATGCTGATGTCGCTAAAATGAAAACCAAACGTGCCAATCGTGTTGCGATGAAACGACTGAAGGCTGCAGCTCAAAGCCTGAAAGCAAATAAAAAGGAAGCTTTTTATGATGAGATTCTGAAAGCTCTTTGGGATTATATTTCTGATAAATTCAACCTGCCTTTATCCGATTTAAGCAAGGATAATATCAATGATATCCTCATCGGAAAAGAATTGGATCAGGAGATCATCACCGATTTTATGGAGATTCTGGACACTTGTGAATTTGCCCGTTATGCACCTACAAGTGGCTCATCCGAAATGGATAGCCTCTATCAGAAAACCATGGAAACTATTACCAAACTTGAAAAAAACATCAAGTAATTATGCAAAAATTTATCTATACCCTTATAGCCTTAGCTTTATCTGTTCAGGTCTTTGCCCAAATACAGGTAAATCCTATTCAAGAGGCCAACGAGCTCTACCAGAAAGGTGAATACGAAAAAGCAATCAAATCTTATCAGTTTGTATTGGATACGCACCTCGAAGCTCCTGAGATTTATTTCAACCTGGCCAATGCTTATTACAAAACAGGACAGATTGCTCCATCCATTCTCAACTACGAAAGAGCCAAGCTTCTATCGCCTGAGGATGAAGATATCCAATACAACCTGGAATTGGCACAAAAACACGTCACTGACAAGTTGGAAGTCCTGCCTGAATTCTTTATGACCAGTTGGGTTTCCGGATTATGGAACAGCCTCTCGGCCAATGCCTGGTCTTATATGTCGATAGGTTTATTCTTCTTCTTTCTACTTTTATTCAGTCTGTACCTTTATAGCAAACAAAGCCGACTAAAAAAAATAGGCTTTTTCCTGGCTGGTTTATGCCTGGTGTTCAGTATTATTACGTTCAACTTTGCCTCAAAGAAGAACAAGCAGCTTACGCTTCGAGAATACGCCATCGTCTTTAGTCCAAGTGTAACTGTAAAAGGATCGCCCGATGTTAGTGGGACGCAACTCTTTTTACTTCACGAAGGAACCAAGGTTAAAGTTATTGAAGAACTTGGCGATTGGCGCAACATTCAACTCAGCGATGGTAACCAGGGTTGGCTGAAGCATACAGATATTGAGATGATCTGATTTCGAAACAAATCGATAACAAAACAAGGGCAACGCTAGCGTTGCCCTTGTTTTGTTTAAAGTCTATATTAAAAGCAGTGGAAATATGGATCCTCAAGAATCATTCATAATCCTTTATCTCAGTCTCGCCACGCAGGATCATTTGACCATAATAGGATAAAGCGCCCAGCACCTCATCACCCGGCATTACCGTCACTGGAGCAATACCTTCAATCCGACGACGAATTTCACGCGAAAACTGATCATCCTTTGCCAAACCACCAGTTATTACAATGCCATCCACCTTTTCCCCATCAAAACAGGCGTACAAAGAAGCGATATACTTAGATACCTGGTATGCCATTGCTGATAAAACCTCAGCAGCCTTCTCATCTCCTGCATCACGCATCTGGCACACATCAAAGGAACTGAATGTCTTAAAATAAGCATATAAGCCCCCTTCTCCAGTTTGCATTTTTAGCATCTCTTCGAGATTATATTTCCCGGAATAGCACATTTTTATCACATCGCCCATGGGCAAAGACCCACTACGGATGGGTGAAAAAGGCCCATCCCCATCGTAAGCCTGATTGGCATCAATAACACGTCCTTTACGATGAGCACCAATACTGATTCCTCCTCCCAGATGAGCTACGATCAGGTTCATATTTTCATACTCTGCATACTTCCTCTTAGCATATTTCCTTGCAGATATTTTTTGATTGAGAGCATGAAAAATAGATCGGCGCTTCAGTTCTGGTCTACCAGTGAAACGAGCCAAATCCTGAAATTCATCAACCACTACCGGGTCGGCAATAAACGCAAAAGCACCCTCTATCTTGTCGGCAATCCCATGGGCTAATAAACCTCCCAGGTTTACCACATCTAAACCATAGATTCCGGAATGAAGATCCCGAATCATGTCTTTGTTTACACGATAAATACCTGATTCAACAGGTTTGATTAAACCACCACGTCCAATAACAACTTTAATATGATTAATATCAATTTCATTCTCTTGCAATTCCTTCAAAACAACATCTGTTCGATAATCACATTGTTCGTTGAATGGCTTGTAATCCTCTCCTTCCAATTCGTGATGATTGATTTTCTTGAAAAATAAAGTCGAATTTCCCTGATAAACTGCCACCCTTGTGAAATACATACGTGGGTTCAGTGCTAATACCAAATCTCTCATATTGTCAGTGTTTATTGTTTGTAGGTACTTTGTTGTTTATTGTCTTTTAGGGAGAGAAAACGTAATTCAATCCCAGGTCTATTTTAACTTTTAGCATCCAATGTAACGTGAGATGACAAGTCGTTGAATTTCTGAAGTGCCTTCTCCAATTTGTAACAGACGCTGATCGCGATAGAAACGTTCGATAGGATATTCTTTCATTAAGCCATACCCGCCATGTATTTGTACACCTTCATCAGCAATCTCCTTGGCAATCTCAGAACAATACAGTTTCGCCATGGCAGCTTCCTTTTCAAAAGGCTGTTCCCTATCTTTCAACCAGCAGGCTTTATAAAGAAGATTCCTTGCCAATTCAATTTTAAGAGCCATATCAGCCAATTTGAAACTGTTGATCTGAAATTTTGAAATCGGTTTTCCAAACTGTTTCCGCTCCTGAGCATAAGCCAAGGCCATTTCGTAAGCTCCCTGTGCCAAACCTAATCCCATAGCTGCAATTGAAAGACGTCCGGAATCAAGGGTTTTAAGCATGATTTTAGAACCCATACCCCGTTGCCCCAGAATATTTTCTTTGGGCACCCTGCAATTATCAAAGAACATTTGGGAGGTATCCGAAGCCCGCCACATCAGCTTGCCGTGCATAGCCTGACTGCTCCAGCCCTCAGTTCCCTTCTCAACCAGAATGCAGGTGAATTCTTTTTCTTCACCATCTATAGCTGAAACAGCCTGAACAGTAACGCCTGAAGTCTGGGCTGTTGAGCCATTTGTAATAAAAATTTTGGAACCATTAATTTCCCACAACTTCCCTAAGTCTTTCACAAAAGTCTTAGTCCCTCGTGAATCAGATCCCGCTTCAGCTTCAGTTAGCCCGAAAGCCCATAACTCTTTCCCGGAGCAAAGTCCCGGCAGATACTTCAGTTTCTGTTCTTCGTTTCCAAAATTGTATATAGGACCAATACCCAAAGAATTGTGAGCAGCCAATGTTGCTGCATGAGAACCATCAACTCTGGCTATTTCTTCAACGGCAATAATATAGGATAACGTATCGCTACCATGTCCACCATATTTTTCCGGCAGGTACATGCCAAAGAGTCCCATCTCCCCCATCTTCTCAGTAAGTTCAGGTGAAAACTCCTCCCTTTCATCCAAGTCGGCAGCCTTGGGTTTGATCTCACGCTCGGCGAAATCACGAACAGCTTTCCGTATAATATGATGTTCTTCATTCAAAAATGGATCCATATGCTGTGTATTTTCAGAATTACTATAAGTTAACAATAATTTTAAAATCTAACTATAATCAGTTCAGATTTCAACTATAATTTTGAGGACATGCCTCTAAATTCCCTTCAAGAAATCTTTAGGAATGGGAAAATGTTGATTCAAAAGTGCTGAAGCCATGGTCTTTCCCTGAGCATCAATCATAAGAGACTTCGTTCCTCCACCATCAAGTCCTTCCTCCAACAGAAAGTTCAAAGCCAAAAGATTATCCAACTCATAACGCTTAACCTTCCCCTTACAAATACCTTTGAACATTTCTTTAAGCACATCAGAGGTTAGTTTTGCTTGCAAATAAGAATATATGTTTGCCGTACGAGCCAACACACCGATATTGAAGGTATCTCCCTTATCTCCTGAACGCGCCATACAGACTCTTCTTAGCGGAACATTCTCCATTTCCATATGGGCAAAGGCATCTTCATTTAGTGTCTGAGAAATTGATTTTTCAACACTAAAATCTTCCTCATAACCTAAAACCGAATCAATATCAGAACTCTCTTCTATCTCTCCCTTGCTATCTAAAACATGCACTGTCGATTGAATCAGTGTTTTCGGAATCAGAGTTGGCCAATAGGTGATGACTTGTTGATGTCGGGCTCTTCCTCCGGTAACAGCCACTCCAGGAGGACCACTCAAAATTAAAGGCGCAATACTCATTGAGAAATTCTTGATTTTTTCGATATCATCGCCGTAAACCGAAAAACGTAAGAGAATCTCATTGGGATCGATATCTTCAACTAAATCCTGATGACAAGCATTGTAACCAATGTATTCAGTATTTGTTTTCTTAAATTCCGTATTCAATCTTTGCCAAAAAATCTTTTCGAACTCTTTGGCTTTATTTAAAACACGCCCCCCTGAAATCACAATGGAACTCACTGCCTTGTAACCATCTTCGTAAGCCATTGACACTTTCAGAAAATGAGTTGAAGGATATCCCTTTGCATTCTGAACCAAAACCCTATTGGGAGCCAGTTCCGTGAGTTCCAATTGGCTAAAATCAGCCACCACATCAGGGCTGATATAATGTTTGGGATCGCCCATCTCGTATACCAGCTGCTCACGTATGGTATCACGACTGATTAAACCTCCTGTATTGGGGTGTTTGTATACCTCAAAACTCCCATTCTTATTCATTTCAACAATTGGATAACCCATATTATCCCACTTAGGAACCTTTTGCCAATCGGTAAAATTCCCCCCACTAGCCTGTGCGCCACACTCTATAATGTGTCCTGCAACCAATCCTGCAGCTAATTTATCCCAATCTTTCAAATCCCAACCCAAGTCATAAATCATTGGAGCCATCGTAATAGATGTGTCGGTTACTCTACCGGCAAGAATTAAATCTGCACCACTTTCGAGTGCCTTTAATAAGGGAGGGACTCCCAGATAGACATTTGCTGACTGAATATGATCTTTTATATGTGCGAAATCATCGCCGGTTTCCATATCAAGGAAATTAGCCTTATCGGGATAAAACTCATCAATCCTTTCAATGATATTATCGCCTACCACAACAGCAATTTTAAGATCAACACCTTTGCCTTTAAGTTCCGAAAGAATTTTACGGGCACAGGCCAAAGGATTAATTCCCCCGGCATTGGTCAGCATCCTCACCTTCTTTTCTTTCAGCAGTTCGGCCACATCAACAATCTGATCGACAAAATCGCCCACATAGCCCAGAGCTTCGTTTTTCAACTGCTGTTTTCGAAGGATACTCATGGTCACCTCAGCCAAAAAGTCTGAAGAAATATAGTCCACTTCTCCCCCTTCTAACTGACGTCTTAAAACCCCAAGGTCATCTCCCCAAAAGCCTCCGGCATTTGCAATTCGAATTTTGTCTTTCATGACTCTATCTTTTTAATTAATAACTGACAATCAATAATCACCAATCATTTATGTTCATAATTAATCCTGTATCTCAATCAATAAATTATTCAATTTTATAAGTTCCATTTGACTTTTGACTTGCTCACCCTCTACTATCAAAATTTCAGAAACCACAGCATCAAAAGGTGCCAATATGCTGTTTTCCATCTTCATAGATTCCAGGATAAGTAAGACATCTGATTTTTTAATTTCCTGTCCGGCCTTCACATTAATTTTGACAACTTTACCCGGAAGAGGTGCCAAAATTCTATCTCCTATATTTCCCTCACCTTCCGAACTCACATTATATAAATCATTGTCAAGGTCCGACCAGCGTTTTAATGTTTTCTGAATTCCTTTACATGAAATACTTGCGTCGTTCTTTTCATTTTTTGAGATATAAAAAGTAAAAAGCTTCCCTTTGTAAATCAGATCAACCCGATTGTCATCCAGCTCAAGCTTTTCGCAAGAATAAAGGCTTCCATCAATCTCGTAAGTCTTATTGTCATGAGAAAGAATTTCTATTGTTTTGTCTCCGTGTACCAGCCTTAAGGTTTTTCTGGCATTTCTCCAATGCCCTATCTCCTCCCAAATATTTTGAGGATAAACTACTACCAAATCATAATGAACAAAAGCCAGATAAAACAATGCTTCTTCGATTGATTGCTGATCTTTCTTCACCCGATTCATGAGTTCTAACTCGTTCTGCTGACAGAAATGTGTGGATATTCTATTGTTAGTGTATTCCTCGGTACTGATCAGATTCTTTAGGTAATGGATGTTGCTCTTGATGCCGTGAATGTGATAGTCAGAAAGGGCATATTTCAAGCCTTCAATGGCCAATTCCCGGGTTTCATCCCAGATAATCAGTTTCGATATCATTGGGTCAAAATCGGGATGAATGGTAATGGCTTTTGATAAAGACGAATCAACACGTAACTTAGCATTCGTCACAACAGGTTCTTTGTAAAATTCAATATCACCGGGTGCAGGTATAAAATCATGCTCAGGATCTTCAGCATAAATACGGGCTTCGATGGCATGTCCATTCAAAACGATTTGATCCTGAGAGAAACTGAGTTTTTTCCCTGAAGCTATTGCCAACTGCTGCTCAACCACATCTATACCGGTAATCATCTCAGTAACGGGATGTTCCACCTGTATACGGGTATTCATTTCTAAAAAATAGAACTGCTCATCTTCATCCATCAAAAATTCAACAGTTCCTGCGTTCGAATAATCCATTGCTTGTGTCAAACGAACTGCAGCCTGTCCCATTTTCTCTCTTAAAGCTGGTGAAACACTTGCCGATGGAGCTTCCTCAATTATTTTCTGGAATCGTCGTTGTATGCTACATTCTCTCTCAAAAAGATGTATGGCATGCCCGTGCTTGTCGGCCAAAATCTGCACTTCTATATGACGAGGGTTTTCTATATAGCGCTCTAAAAGCACCTCCCCATTGCCAAAATATTTTTCTGCCTCACGAGAAGTTGCATCTACAGCAGCCTCAAGTTCGGATTCAGATCTTACAATGCGCATGCCCTTGCCACCACCACCAGCAGCCGCTTTAACCAAAACAGGAAATTGTAGCTTGTCACAATCCTTCAATAAGGTCTTCTTATCACCAATGGCACCATCAAGCACAGGAAGTCCATGTAAAACGGCAAATTCACGAGCATTTACCTTATTACCCATCAGTTCAATAGATTTGGCTTGAGGTCCAACAAAATCAATCCCGGCCTTTTCACAGGCTTTAGCAAAGACCGGATTTTCAGCCAAAAAACCATATCCCGGATGGATAGCATCAGCCTTATTTTCCCGAGCAATTTTTATGATCTGATCCCGATCTAAATAGGTCGACACAAGCTCATTCCCTTTTAGAGCATATGCCTCATCAGCTAGCAGCACATGATCAGCATCCTTATCAATATCAGAGTATATAGCAAGAGTTGAAATACCCAATTTACGGGCTGTACGAATAATTCGAACAGCAATTTCGCCTCTGTTTGCTATTAATAATCGTTTGTAATACATGTTTGTTTATTATTTCACCCAATTTGGTTTTCTTTTCTCAAGGAAGGAATTCATCCCCTCTTGTCCTTCATCTGATTTTCTTAAATCAGCAATCATTTTTGCCGTATAGGTCATGGCTTCATCATGACTCAAACTATTGCTCATATCGTAAAGCAATTGCTTACACTGTGATACAGCTATGGGGCCACTTGATCCTAAATTGGAGATCAATTCCTGTAGTTTAACCTTTCGTTTTTTCTCTCCCATCGCCCAATTCACCAGTCCATATTTTTCAGCCTCTTTCCCGGAGAATCGGACGCCTGTAAGCATAAGTTCTTTGGACTTGTATTCACCCACTCTCTTCATCACATAGGGAGAAATACAGGCAGGTACAATACCAATTTTCACTTCGCTAAGTGAGAATACCGCATTTTTATCAGCCAGAACAAAATCGCAGGCAGCCAATAAACCATTTGCACCTCCAATGGCAGCGCCATGCACCAGAGCAATAGTTGGAAATTTGCAGGAATAAATACTATTGAAACATTGCGATAGCTTATAGCTTTCCCTGAAGTTTTCTTCGTGTGAATAGTTGACCACAGACTTCATCCATTTTAAATCGGCTCCGGCACAAAAGGATGGACCTCTTCCCTCAAGAATAAGCAAACGCAAGTCTTTGTGGTCCATATTCTCGACTTCACCAAAGCAATGAATCAATTCAGAAATCATCTCTTCGTTAAAGGCATTGTGAATCTCAGGTCGGTTCAAATGAATGTAACCTATCTGATTCTCTATCTTAAATTCTATTGTATTATACATGATATTTGTTTTATATTTTTTCCACAAAAGACAGTGAAGACTACATCCGGAAAACGCCAAATTTTGGTTCACCGTATTCTTTGTTGAGAGAAGCTGCGATACCTAAAGCTAAAACCTGTCGGGTTTCCATCGGATCGATGATTCCATCGTCCCACATGCGAGAAGTACTGTAATAAGGTGAGCCTTCCTTTTCATATTTTTGAAGGATATTTTCTCTAAGCTTTGATTTCTCATCCTCATGGAATTCCTGTCCCCTGGCTTTTAGTTGTTGTTCCTTAACCTGAACCAAAACACCAGCTGCTTGTTCACCTCCCATGACCGAAATCCTGGCATTGGGCCACATCAATAATAAACGGGGCTCATAAGCACGACCTGCCATGGCGTAGTTACCTGCACCAAAAGAGCCACCCACAATAATGGTGAACTTTGGTACTTGAGCATTGGCAACGGCATGTACCATTTTGGCTCCATCACGAGCGATGCCCTGATGTTCGTATTCTTTACCTACCATAAAACCGGTGATGTTCTGAAGAAATACCAAAGGAATTTTTCGATGACAACACAACTCAATAAAGTGAGCGGCTTTGAGTGAGGTTTCAGAAAAGATAATGCCATTATTAGCTATAATGCCGACAGGATAGCCCATGATTCTTGCAAATCCGGTGACAATAGTAGGTGCATAACGCTCTTTAAATTCATTAAAGGAACTGCCATCTACAATTCTCATGATCAGCTCTCGAGCATCAACTGTTTTTTTTAGATCCTGAGGCGCCAAACCATACAGATCTGCCGGATCATAAGCGGGAGGCAGGACTTCTGTCCTGTCTATGACCTGCCTGGTCGGTGTTGGAATCGTTTCGAAGATATTTCGACAAATTTGAATGGCATGTCTGTCGTTCTCAGCAAGGTAATCAGCTACACCTGAAGTCGAAGTATGCACCTCAGCACCACCCAGCTCTTCTGCAGTAACTTCTTCTCCTGTGGCGGCCTTTACCAATGGGGGTCCACCAATAAAGATAGTCCCCTGCCCTCTCACGATAATCGTTTCGTCACTCATTGCGGGTACATACGCACCACCTGCAGTACACGAGCCCATTACCATGGCAATTTGAGGAATACCTTTAGCAGACATCTGAGCCTGATTGAAAAAGAATCGCCCAAAATCAAGCTTGTCTGGAAAGACATTAGCCTGCTCCGGCAGGAAAGCACCTCCGGAATCAACCATATAAATACAGGGCAGGTGATTTTCCATCGCAATTTCCTGCGCCCTGATATGCTTTTTTATGGTTGACTTGTTATAGGTTCCACCTTTTACGGTAGCGTCGTTGGCGATAATTACACACTCTTGCTCATGCACAATGCCTATTCCCGTGACAATACCTGCCGAAGGAAATTTGTTGTCGTACTGATCGTAGGCAGCAAGGGGTGACAATTCAAGGAATGGGGTGTTTTTGTCCAACAGAAGTTCAATACGATCTCGTACCAAAAGCTTACCTCTCGAAAGGTGTTTCTCTCTCGCTTTAGGATCAGCATCTTCAATTACCGATTTCAATTTGAGACGATAGTCCCTCATTAAGGCTTCATAGGATTCCTTATTATTCAGAAATTCTTCCGATTGTGTATCTATTTTTGATTTTAAACGGTACAATGTTTTTCATTTTTTGTGAGACATCAGAACATGCATCATGTTCATTATATTCTTCAGGTCATTATATTCAAATAATATCATCTGAATATAAGTCAAATTTAAACAAAATACTAAGGGGTCTGTTTTTCTTAATTAAAAATAATTAGTCCTTATAAAAAAAACACCATAAGCTTAACACCCGTCATTAAGGTCAATAAAAGTGCTACCCTAATTATCAACCCATTCCCTCAGCAAGCCATCATCCTCATTAACAACACGATTCTACTACTTTGAAATATGTACGTCTCTTTGAGGGAATGGAATGGTAATACCATTTTTTCTGAAAGCCTCATCGATGGCAAATCTCAAATCACTTTTTATATTCTCAACCAAAAAACTTTCCTTCACCCAGAAATACAATTGAAAATCGAGTGATGACTCTCCAAAATTATTGAAACGAACAAAGGGTTTTGGTGTATTGGCAATCTTACTATTATCCATTGCACATGATTTTAATAACTCACTCACCAAATTCACATCTGAGCCATAGGCGACACCAACTTCAACAAAAAAACGTGTTTTAAAATCGATATGAGTCCAGTTGATGATTTTATCGTTCACAAACTTCGAGTTGGGTACAATCATCACGATATCGTCCCTTGTTCTGATTTTAGAAGTTCGTAAGCCAATATCAATCACTTTACCAACCGTACCATCGTCCAACTGAATTATATCGTTAATTTGCAGATTACGTTCAACAATCAGAACCAAACCAGAAGCAATATCGTTGAAGAGTTGTTGTATTCCTAAACCAACCCCAACCAAAAGGGCTGCAATACTGGCTAGAAGAACCGATATCTGAACGCCAACAGTATCAAGAAGTAGAATGATAACAATAACCCAAATCAGATATTTTATAAAAATAAATACTGACCAATAGACTCCCTGATCCCTTTCGCGTCTAGCAATAAAACGTTTAAAAACCCGTTTCATTATTCTTAGAGCAATAATGGTTCCCAACAAAACTGCAAAAACAATCAGGACTCCGTCAACCCTTAGACTAAAGTTTGTAGATTCAATTATATTATAATTCAAAAAATCTCTTAATTCCATTAAGCAATTCGTTTCATGTATATTTCAAACTTTAACTATGAGGCCTCATTCTATTTTACAGATTTAAAGCCTGAGCCACAATTTCAGCCAAATCAAGGTTCTCAACATCAGTCTCCTTATTCTTAAATTTTATGCCATCTGTTAACATGGTCATGCAAAATGGGCATGCCGTGGCCAACTTATCAACTTTTTGTTCGAGAACATCCTCGGTGCGTTCAATAAACACCTCTTTTTCACCTTTTTCGGCATCCTTAAACATTTGTGCTCCTCCAGCACCGCAACACAAGGCTGAACTTTTACATCGCTTCATTTCCTTCACTTCACCATAAACTGCCTTTACTATATTTCTTGGGGCATCGTATATTTTATTACCTCTTCCTAAGTAACAAGGATCATGATAGGTGATACTCTGATTTACAAATGGATTTTTATCCAGTTTTAAATGCCCTTCTTTAATCTGCTGGTCTAAAAATTCGGTGTAATTTATCAACTCGTAGTGTCCCCCCAGATCAGGGTATTCATTTTTAAGCGTATTATAACAATGCGGACAAGTGCAAATGATTTTCTTCACGCCATAGCCGTTCAATATTTCAATATTCTGCATGGCTTGCATCTGAAAGAGCATTTCGTTTCCCGCGCGTTTGGCAGCATCGCCCGTACAACTCTCTTCAGTGCCTAAAACAGCATAGCTTACCGAAAGATGATTCAATATTTTGGCAAAGGAACGCGCCACTTTCTGGTAGCGCAAATCGAAAGCACCAGCACAGCCCACCCAGTATAAATAGTCAACTTGCTCACCTCTTGCGGCAAGGTCAGCCATCACCGGGATTTCAATTTTAGTGTCTTTATTCATATTGTCGATATGAGATTTCATATTTAGATAATTTAACTACTCCGCCCATTTCATTCTATCCTCAGGAGAATATTGCCAGGGGGCTCCATTGTTTTCAATATTTGCGAACATCGCATTCAATCCAGCTGGAGCCGAAGCTTCTTCCATCACCAAATACCTTCGCATATCCATAATTAAATTCGGATGACTGATTTCTATGGGGCACTCCTGAGCACAAGCATTACATGTGGTACAAGCCCATATTTCTTCTTCAGTAATGTAATCGCGAATCAGACTCTTGGCATCTTCTTTTCCCTTAATTAATAAACTACCCTTATCATTCATTCTGTAACGAAGATCAACGAATATTTTCCGCGGAGACAATCGTTTTCCTGTAATATTTGCCGGACAAACATCTGTACATCTACCGCACTGGGTACAAGCCAAAGAATCCATATAATTCTTCCAGGTCACATCTTCAACATCTTTCACCCCAAAACGAGTAACCTCTTCGCTTTCATCGTAAGCTGCCTCCGGGTTAAGCATTAGCGTCACCTCTTTGGTAATCGACTCTAAATTGGGGTACTTCGTTAGTGGTTCCAAATTTGCCAGAAACACATTTGGTATTGAAAGGAATACATGGAAATGCTTGGAATAAGGCAGGTAGTTGGCAAATATGAAAATCAACAATATGTGAACCCACCATCCAGATTCCTGCATTGCTCCAAAATCAAATGTGGTCCATTGGATAATCTGAGATGAAACCGGGTATATACCTAAAACCTCATGTTGATGATTACTTATATAGCCAAGATTAAATATCAAAAGAGAAAGCATCAGAAATCCAATAAAATAAAGGGATATTTGAGCATCAAGATTGGCCTTGAGACTGATCTCGACCCCTCTGAAACGGGGAATTTTCATAAAAGAACGACGAACAACAAAAAAGATGATAAAAACCAGAATAATAAAGGCAAACACATCACCTGAAGCCATTACAAGATCATAAAAGCTTCCCGTAAAAGCAAAGAACCGATCTGTACCCAATAGTCCATCAACAACCATTTCAATGCTCCCTAAGGTAATCACCAGAAACCCCCAAAACACCATAGCATGCATAAAACCAATAACAGGTTTGCGAAAAATTTTACTTTGCCCAAAAGCTACATTTAAGGTGTGCATCAATCGTGCAGATAGGTTCCTTATTGGATAAGATGGCTTAGTGAATTTAAAGAAAGACCTCAGACGATAAACCGACCAGGCAAAAACACCAAGGGTGATGAGAAGAACAAATGCGAACAAGGTTTGCTTTATCATGATAAATATATTAGATGACAGACAGGAAAATAAAGAGTCAGTATTCAAACTGACTCAAGTCATACTATTTATTCTCCCCCAAGAATAATCTCTGTTAGTTTTGGAAGCACAGTCATAGCATCGCCAATAATACCATAATCGGCAACAGAAAAGATGGGAGCCTCAGGATCGGTATTGACAGCCACAATGCACTTGGAACGGCTGACTCCTGCCACATGCTGAATGGCACCTGAAATACCCACAGCAAAATACAGGTTCGGCGCAATCACTTTACCTGTTTGTCCCACATGCTCTTCGTGTCCTCGCCATCCATCATCCGACACCGGGCGGGAACATGCTGTAGCCGCACCCAAAGCCGCTGCAAAATCTTCCACGGGTTTCCAATTATCGGGAGATTTCATCCCTCTACCTGCGGAAACAACAATATCGGCATCGACAAGAATAATTTTATGATCCAGACTTTCAACAGACTTCACCTTAATTGCAAATAAATCATCACTCAGTTCAGGAGAAAAATTCTCAATATTAACTTCAGTTGGATTTTCTTTCAATCCGAAGGAATTCTTCGACAAAGTCAAGATTTTCTTCTCTGAATCAAGCTGAACATAGGCGTATGCTTTGCCAGAAAAAACCTGTTTCTTCACAACAAAAGGGTCCAGAGATTTTGGTACATCGAGAACCGCTGCAACCAAACCTGCTTGCAGTTTAACTGAAAGTCGTGGTGAAATGGCCTTGCCTGAATTATTATCGCTTAAAACGACATGTGTTGCATCTTCCTTTTTCACGACCTGAGCAATAACTTCAGCATAGATGCGACTGCTCAGTATATTTAGACGGGATTCGTTGACCGAAATAATTTTATCAGCACCGTATAGTGCCAATTTTTCTAATTCAGATTCGCTTACTTCTCCAATGGAGAGTACTAGAGTCTGAGTATTAAGACGCGAGGCTAAATCTTTAGCATAGGAAACCAACTCGTAAGTCGACTTTTTAAATTTACCCTCCCAATTTTTTGCAAATGCGATTACTGACATAGCTTATATCGTTTAAGATTATAATTGTGTATTGTTTGCCATATGAAGCACCATTTTACCATCTTGTTTAATGATGATTTTTAATGATGACTCATCATTAAAGAACCTTAGCCTCAGATTTTAGTAAATCAACCAAATTTTCCAGATGCTCAGCATCAATCATTTTACATGATGCTTTAGGAATAGGCAATTCAAATTCAACAATCTGACTCAAGGCTTGAAGTTCAATTGCCGGAACCACATCTAGAGGCTTTTTCCTTGCCATCATAATCCCTCGCATAGCTGGGATTCTTGGCTCTTTAGCAATGCCCTTTTGTACAATGCCTACAAGAGGAGGAAGTACTTGCAATACTTGTTTTCCCCCCGGGATGGCCCTGTGAATGATAAATTCATTATTCTCAACATCCAATTTAGTCATAGACGAGATAGCTGGCCAATCCATACATTCACCTAGCATCGCACCAACTGAAGAGCTATTGTAGTCGCTGGATTCTATGCCACTCAATACAATATCGAAGGGATTATTCTTAAGGTAACCAGCTATCTGACCCGCAACATAATAGGCATCAAGCGGATCAGCATCCACTCTGACAGCCTTATCGGCTCCAATTGCAAGAGCTTTGCGTAATGTGGCATCACACTTTGAAGGACCGACATTAATCACGCAAACTTCGTCAACAGGATTATTAGCATCCTCCTTTAACTCAATGGCTCGAGTTAAAGCCAATTCATCCCAGGGATTGATGATCCACTGAATACCTGAATCGTCGATCTGCTTATTATCACTAGTAAATTTTATTTTGGTTGTGGTATCGGGAACATGACTGATACAAACTAATATTTTCATATGGTTTATATTTAATGGTTAGTGTAGATATAGAGATATTAGCATCTTTGCTCATTCTTCTGGTGAGCAGTAATCCTTAATTAAGATAATCAAACTAAGCTAATAATCCCCTAGAAATGACGATTTTTTGTATTTCGGAGGTGCCCTCATATATCTGAGTCAGTTTGGCTTCCCGCATCAGGCGCTCTACATGATACTCTTTCACATAGCCATTTCCTCCATGAATTTGAACTGCTTCAGAGGTAACTTTCATAGCTGTTTCAGCGGCATAAAGCTTGGCCATAGCACTGGCTTGTCCATAAGGTTTCCCTTGATCCTTCAACCAGGCAGCTTTAAGGCAAAAATAGCGGCTAGCCTCAATCTCTACGGCCATATCAGCCAGTTTAAAAGCAATGGCTTGATGATGAATGATCTCTTTCCCGAAAGTTTTTCTTTCCTGAGCATATTTCAGGGCTAATTCATAAGCTCCTGAAGCTATGCCCAAAGCCTGTGAAGCAATCCCAATGCGCCCTCCTTCAAGAGATTTCATAGCTATTTTAAAGCCCTGTCCATCCTCACCCAAACGATTCTCCTTGGGTATTTTCACATTATTAAACATGACAGAGTGTGTATCGGAGGCACGCATACCCATTTTATTTTCATGGGGCCCAATAGTGATGCCCTCAGTCTTTGAATCCAACAGAAAGGCATTGATGCCATGGTGTTTCTTTTCAGGATGGGTGTGAGCAATCAGCAGGTAAGTAGAGGCTGTTCCTCCTGAAGTAATCCAGTTCTTAATTCCATTAACCAGGTAATAGTCTCCCATATCAACAGCGGTAGTGCGTTGCGATGTGGCATCGGAACCTGCCTCTGGCTCAGAAAGCAGGAAGGCGCCAATTTTATCACCACGAGCCATTGGCTTGAGGAATTCTTCTTTCTGTTCCTCAGTACCATACTTTTGAATACCCCAGCAAACTAAAGAATTGTTCACCGACATAATCACGGAAACAGAAGCGTCTACCTTTGAAATTTCCTCCATCGCCAACACATAGGAGATGGTATCCATACCCCCTCCATCGTATTTAGTATCAACAAGCATGCCCAGAAAACCTAATTCGGCGAGGCGTTTTACTTGTTCGGTTGGATAAGTAGCATTATCGTCGCGCTCAATTACGCCGGGTAATAATTCACGTTGAGCAAAATCACGAGCAGCATCGCGAATCATCACTTGTTCTTCGGTGAGTTCAAAATTCATAGTGTGGTTGTTTAAGGGTTAATAGTTTATTGTATCTGTGCTTTGTTTAGTTCAATATTTTAAAAAAAATGAGCCGAATCAAAGTGCATCTCCTGTAAATTAAAAAGATGTTCAGAATAAAGAGATTACTTTATCATCTAATCAGCATATTATCTAATCAACACATTATCCTTTTTTATAGACAATGGCCACCAATGTCTTGTCGTCGCCACCCATATTAATACTTAGAGCGTAAGGGCGCTCTTTGCTCATTTCTATTTGTGCCTTACCTGCTTTTCCTGTCAATTGTTCCCAGATGGTGACAGCCTGATGGACACCGGTCGCTCCGGTTGGATGTCCCCAACCAATGAGACCACCTGTAGTATTGATAGGCATCTCACCATTACGTTTGGATTTACCATCGATAACAAAATCAACTCCCTTACCTGGCTCTGCCAAACCAATAGCTTCAATAGCCATAATACCAGCAATGGAAAAACAATCGTGAAGCTCAATCGTACCCAATTGGTCCAAACTAATTCCTGCCATATCTAAGGCTTTAGCTACTGCATTTTTTGTGGTTTCCAACACCGTCGGATCAGTTGGTTTCTGTGTGATATCTGAGGTCATTTGTGCAAAACCTAGTACCTCAATAGCCTCCTCAGCTTTAAAACCCAGTTTTTTCAATCCCTGCTCGGAGACTACAGCAATGGCTGAGGCCCCATCAGATACCTTCGAACAATCTAGTACGGTTAAGTGATCTACAAACTTCTTGGGATTTAATGGCATCTTAAGTGCCGTATCATATAATTTAGCATTTTTATTCTCAGATTCCTGTGCTGTATGGCAAAGTCGCGCATTCTCTATGGCGTTAACGTACCATTGAGTCATAGCCAGACGGCTGCGTTCCTTACCATATTTATTGTAATAAGCTCCTGCTCTATCGCTAAATACACCAGGAAAAAAGTAGGCATGCCCGTCCTTTCGGGATTGATTCCACCCAGCAGCAGCCAGTATATCAGCACCATAAACGGCTTTTTTTGTATTCTGCACCTCAACCCCCAGGGCCATCACCACATCAGCAGTTTCTGCCAATACCGATTTCATAGCCGTTATCAGGGCCAAACCACCCGAAGCACATGCGCCTTCTACACTTGTTGCAGGTTTGAATTTCAGGCCATCATCGATCAGAGGGAAAAAAGCAGGTAAATTGGCTTGATTGTTAAATCGTGCTGCCATAAAATTGCCAATTACACCTTCATCAACCTTTTCTGCCCCTCCTATTTTATTCAACACAGCTTGCCCGGCTTCTTTTATATAGTTTTCCAGGGGAAGACTGCCTTTTTTTGGATTAAACTCGGGACGACCTGTTCCCATTGATACGGTGTTGTAACCAGCAAGCATGTAAATTTTTCGACGTGGGGATTTCATATAAGTTAGGGTTTGTTAATAATTCTATTCAAACGAATTGGAAAGACTAATTGATTCTCAATTATAAGATAAAGTCAAGTCCTTACTGACTCTCGTTTATAGCTCAATTGATGAAGCAAAATATCGTTTCAGTGACTTAATTTAGCAATAATTCGCTTAATATCAGAATCATGACAAGCTTATTTGTTTTAAATAAATATAAGAGAATCGATACTTCTAGCAAATACAGCATAAAGAGTACAAATTGATAATAAAAAAAAATCTCCTTTCATCTCAGTATTGAGACAAAAGGAGAATTGAAGAAATAGAACACATTCATGTTCTTTATAGTATTTTGAAACTTTTTAAACTAAAAATAGATTTGCTAAAAATAATCCAACCAGAGATATTATACTTACTGAAATAGGGTCTAACATAAAACCTACTCGTACCATATTACTAATTTTTAATTCTCCACTAGCAAAAATAACAGCATTAGGGGGTGTTCCCATCGGTAAAGAAAAAACACAACTCATTGCAAGTATCATTGGAGCAGCAAAAACAACGGGGTTCATTCCATAAGAAATCCCTATACTTGCAATAATAGGCAAGAAAATAGTTGCTAAAGCAGTATTACTCATAAGCTCTGTCATAACAACTAATATGAGCATTAATATTAATGAAATAACTGTTACTGATACACCTTGTATACTTGTAATATAATTTGCAAAAAAACTTAAAATTCCAGTATCTCCCAGAGCTGATGCGATACTTAAGCCTCCTCCAAATAAAATTAAAACTCCCCAAGGTAATTTAGATGTGTCTTTCCATTCAAGAAGACGTTCTCCTGTCCCTTTAGAAGTTGGAATAAGAAAAAAGAGAACACTTATAAACATCGCAATTGAAGTATCCCCAAGGTTTATATTAAAAAGACTATTGATTCCACTACGAGTAATCCACATTAAAGCGGCCAAAATGAAAAGAGCAAATGTTGATTTTTCATCTCTGCCCATTTTTCCCATTTCTTCTAATTCTCGATCTACCATAGTAGAAAAGCTCTCAATTCGTCCCATTCTATTAGGGTAAACAACTTTTGTAATAAGAATATACATTATAAAAATAAGTGCAATTGCAATAGGCAATGCAAATAGCATCCATTCTAAAAATCCAACTTCAACATTATAAGTTGTACGAATATATCCTGCTAGAATTGCATTGGGAGGTGTTCCAATTAACGTTGCCATACCTCCAATATTAGCTCCATAAGCCATTCCTAATAACATGGATATTTTAAGGTTCCGAATATTCTTTGGGTTCTCATTGCTATTTTTTGAAATCATAGCTACTACAGAAAGTATAATTGGTAACATCATAACAGCAGTAGCTGTATTGGAAATCCACATACTTAAAAAAGCACTCGCAATTACAAAACCTAAAACAATAGAGTCTGCTCTAGATCCCATTAATTTAAGAATATACAAAGCTATCCGTCTATGAAGCGTCCATTTTTCAAGAGCCAATGCGATAATAAAACCACCTAGAAAAAGAAAAATAACCGATGAACTATATGGAATTGCAACCGATTTCATATCCAATATCGAGAAGGTTGGTAGTATAATCAAAGGTAGCAATGAGGTTACTGGTAAAGGTACAAATTCTGTTATCCACCACACCAACATCCAAATAACAAGAGCTACAACTTGATGAGTACGAGCATCCATAAATTCAAAAGGACTATAAATCATTGATAAACCAAATAATACGGGCCCTAGAAGATTAAAGACGACCTTTATTATATGACCAATTGATATCTTACGACCTCGGTTGTGATGAATCTTATCATCAGGTTTCCATCCTTTTGAAATTCCAGTCATATTAAGTTTTAATTAGTGAAATTCTACTTTAGGTTAGTAAAATAATACCGCAGTTTAGTTAAGATTATTTAATCTTCATAAGAAATCAACAGTGTTATATAACAACAAGGGCTATAGGCTATCAGACACAATAAGCCTTATAAAACACAACAATTAAAGCCCAACCAAAGTTGAGCTTTAAGAATTATTTAGATAACGATTTTCTATTCGAAAAAGTTATTTACAGGACCATAAGCATGATAGAAACCAGTTTCCATCACCTTATTAACAGCATTGGTATCAGCAGCAACGCCACCATCAACTAATAATTGTCCGATAGCCTTAGATTTTTGTCCATAGGCTACTGCCAATTTTGATGCAGAACTCGTCAATGTTTTTAACTCATTAAAGAACGGAGTCAGGATACTTCCTCTTTCTTTTTCACGAATCACAGTTTTCCAGTTCAATCGCTCAGAAGGTTGAGGCATGAAATAATCAACATTGGCTGTCTTAACATCCTCAATGGCCTTATAAGCCTTCGCGTCCATATCGTATACAGCAACAATTTTACCTTTCTCATATTTAAAGAAACCATCTTTCTGCGAACCATCAGAATACTGACCTCCTGTTACACCAAGCTCAATGTATTGATTCAAAATCTCGTGAGATAAAGTTTCTTGAGGGAAAGCAGATTGCATACTTTTCAAAATAAAGCACATCACATCAATTCCCACATAATCCATTAGTTGATAAATACCCATTGGACGAAGCAATAAATCACGGCTAACACTATCAACACGATAAATAGCATCGGCCAAACTGATCTCATTTGTCATAGACTTAGCTTGATCCAATGCAAATAAAGCATCACGCATAAAATGACCATTGCCAATAAAACCAGCTACATCACTTGAATAAACGACAATCTTTCTCATCGATTTAGCTAGCTCCTCAGAGAACTTAATCAAATCAGGATTGATATTTTCTACTGGAATAACTTCAAGCAATTTCTGAACTACTGGTGGGTTATAGAAATGAAACCCAACAATATCACCATTCAGACCAGCTTCTTTATCAATCTCGCCCAAAGGAATTGAAGAAGTGTTGCTTAAGAACCAGGTATCAGGGTTATTCTGCTTAATCTGTGAAAACAACTTCACTTTTAAGCCTTTATCTTCTTTAATCGCTTCAAAAACAAGTTGAGAATCATAGGCTGTTTCGATACGGGTGCTGGTTTTGATCATGGCCATTACATCATTCGCGTAGGCATTAATCACCTGCTCATTCTCAACCAAATCAGCAGAATCCTTATACCATTCTCTTAGCTCAACGATATTTTTCTCACCAGACTTCTGTAGTTGCGCTTTTAAGTATTTCAACAAACCCTCTAAAGCCTCAGGAGACACATCGATGGCGTTAATCACAAATTTTTCTTCGCGCTTGGCACCCAATTTTAATTTACCGACTTCGAAAGCTAATAGAGCCATAATACCGCTACCCATTTTACCAGCAGCACCTAAAAGACTTATGTTTGTGTATTTATTAATGTAGTTCATGTTATTATTTATGATTGTGACTTACAGATTTATGATGATAATCGAAATTCTGAAAAGCCTTAATTATTAATTCCAATTTGGTTTACGTTTCTCTATGAAAGCATTTACACCTTCGATACGCTCAGTCTGATCTGCCTGAAACAGATTGCCAAACTCTTTTGATTCCATAGCTTCTGCATCAGGACGAGCCATCTCTTTTCCTTCACGCAAAACGATCTTAAGGAGACGAAGAGCATTTGGACTATTCCTGGCAATTTTCTTTGCCGTATTAATAGCCTCTTCTAGTACCAGATCAGGTTCTGTTAGTTTTTGAACCAAGCCTAATTCAAAAGCTTCAGTTGCCTTAATACCACCGGCAAGCATCATTAAATACATGGCATGCCCCAAACCGATTTGTTTTAAAGCCTCAACAGTTCCATTAAAACCGGGAATCAAACCTAAAGAAGCTTCAGGTAGCCCAATACGAGTGTCCTTATTCGCTATTCGAATATCACAAGCCAATGCCAATTCGAGTCCACCTCCCAAGGCAAAACCATTAATGGCAGCGATTACCGGAATCGGCAGCTTTGCTATATTTCGGAAAACCGATTTGCCCTTTTCAGAGAAACCATAGCCTTCCTGAGGGGTCATATCCTGAAAGGCTTTAATATCGGCACCTGCCACAAAAGCTTTTCCTGCTCCTGTAATAATTAAAACTCTAACATTAATCGACTGTTTAAACGAATCAAGAAAAGACTGCAACTCATCAAAAACTTCATTATTGAGTGCATTTAAAGCATCCGGGCGGTTCAGTGTCAGGATACCAATCTCGTCCCTTTCTTCATAAATCAGGTAAGAAAAATCCATAAGAATGTGTGTTGTGTAAGTAATATTTATCGTTTAATACTTTGATTCATAATAAGCAAACACAGATTTTCAGGAGGACATGTAATAATACATTTAAGATCCTTCGAAAACCTTTGCGTTAAAGATCATAAATTTAGGAAAAAAAGTGAGTAATTGAATCATATCTTGATGAGATAATGTGTTGATGAGATAAGGACATGATTTGATGATGAAATAATAAAAGGATTGGCGAATCAGATTAGACCTGATAGGCCGAAAGAGGTTTCAATAAAATTAGCCACTAAAATAGCCCCAAACTCTACTTTTCCCTGACTATATATTCACTCTATCAGAAATCCAGCATTAAAACATTATCTTCGCAAACAAATTGAATCATATGCGTAAGATCGAACTTTTAGCTCCGGCTAAAAATCTGGAAACAGGAATAGCAGCCATTAATTACGGTGCTGATGCTGTTTATATAGGAGCTCCAAAATTTGGAGCACGTGCCGCTGTGGGCAACACTTTAGAAGATATTGGGAAACTGATAGAATATGCCCATCAGTATTGGGCAAAGGTGTTTATCACCATGAACACCATTCTTTACGACAATGAACTTAAAGAGGCAGAAGCTCTGATTCATGAGCTCTACAAGCTGGGTGCTGATGCCCTCATTGTTCAGGACATGGGTGTATTGGAAATGGATCTGCCTCCTATAGAACTTCATGCCAGCACTCAAACTCACAATTTCGATCTAGAACGCATTCAATTTCTTGAAAAAGCAGGATTCAAGCGTATCATTTTGGCAAGAGAACTCTCTTTGAATCAAATCAAAGAAATTAGAGCCAACACGACTGTTGATTTGGAATATTTTGTGAACGGGGCGCTTTGCGTTTGCCTGAGTGGGCAGTGCTACTTCTCACATGCCATCACTGGTCGATCGGCTAACCGTGGGGAATGCAGTCAGGCTTGTCGAATGAAATACGATTTAGAGGATTCCGATGGGAAAATACTAGCCAAAAATCAGCACCTGCTTTCTCTTAAAGATTTGAATCTGTCAAACGAATTATCTGAAATTGTTAATGCTGGCATTTGTTCCCTTAAAATTGAGGGACGACTAAAGGATATCTCCTACATCAAAAACATTACCAGCCATTACAGCAACAAGCTGGATTCGACCATTAAAAAGAACAAAGAATTAGTCCGGGCTTCATCGGGACATACAAAGGTTAATTTTCAAGCCGATCCTGAACGTACGTTCAATCGAGGCTTTACGCCCTATTTCTTTAAAGGAAGAGTACCTGAAATTGCCAACTTCTTTTCTCCTAAATCTCTTGGGAAAGAAATTGGGAAAATCATCGCTGTGCGAAAAGATCATTTCCTTGTTAAAACCAAACTCCCTCTTCACAACGGAGATGGCTTGTGTTTTTTCAATAAAAGCAGGCTGCTTAAAGGTATTCAGGTAAATGGCGTAAAAGGCGATAAGATTTATCCCAACGACATGAGCATGATTTGTGAAGGTGTCACACTCTATCGAAACAACGATCATGAGTTTGCCAAAGAATTGAAGCAGGATAAAAGCATTCGTAAAATATCGATTGACATTCTGTTTGAGCAAACAGGCGAAGAACTTTTCCTGCATATAACAGATGAGAATGGGGTTTCAGCATCAAATAGCTTAAACGATACATTCGAATTGGCTAAAAACGCAGAAATGGCTCAAAGCAATATAGAAAAACAACTTTCGAAGTTAGGGGATTCGATTTATGAGCTCGCTTCCATTCAATTAAATTTGCAAAGCACACCTTTCATACAAGCCAAGCTATTGAACGAGCTGCGACGAAAAACTCTTGACGACTTAAGCCAAAACCGAATTAAATTAGCAAAGAAAGAGGAAACACGTCCCTTAATCGCTCATCCTAAATATTATGCTGATAAAATTACTTACATGGGTAATGTGAGCAATTGCAAGGCTGAGGATTTCTACAAAAAATGCGGGGTCGAGAATATTGAAAAAGCTTTTGAACTGCAGAAGAATTTCGACGGAAAGACCATTATGGTGACCAAACATTGCCTGCGATACGAATTTGGGAAATGTCCGAAGCTAGTTAAAAACATCGGCGATAAACCAGGACCTCTTTATCTGGTAGACAACAACAGAAAATACAGTCTGGAATTTAACTGCCAGCGTTGCGAGATGAAAATTGTTCTGATGCCCAAATAATATTTGAGTTGATCACATAGAGTTCGACAACAAAATTCACGACTCATGAAATAGAAGCAAGTGCTAAAAAACAAGGCTGTTATCTTTTGGATAACAGCCTTGTTTTTTATGCGAATACCTATCAGACTAGACTTTGTGTGTCAATTGGTATACTTTTGATATTTCCATGAAACTGACCCCTTTTGAAGGCCCGAAGCTTCCACCCAATAGGATCACCGAATCTTCATCGGTAAAATACCCCTTATCCATCAAAGTCAACATCGCTTCTTTGACAAATTCATCACGACTGGCTAATATTTCTTTATAATCAGCTTCAACACCGAAGGATAAAGCTAATTCTCTCATCACACGCTTTGAGTAACAAAGAGCATAAACATGAACATTTCCTCTATAAGAGGATAAGTAGCGACCTGTTCTACCAGTAAGAGTGTCGGTCACAATGGCTTTAATAGGAAGAAATTGCGAGGCATTTACAGCCGACCTTGCAAGAACAGAAGTAACTTCCTTATGTCGGGGTTCACGATCTAATTTATCAGGATTCAACTCCTTTTCAACTTCCTTTGCCACCTCAGTCATTACTCTCACAGCCTCAACCGGGTAATCGCCGTAAGCCGTCTCTCCACTCAACATGATAGCATCGGTTCTATTATATATCGCATTAGCAATATCACTCACTTCAGCACGGGTTGGACGAGGGTTCTCAATCATTGAATGCAACATTTGAGTAGCAATAATCACTGATTTTTTACTGTCGATACATTTACGGATAATACGGCGTTGAATCACTGGGATTTTTGCGGCAGGAATTTCAATAGCCAGATCACCACGCGCAACCATCACACCATAAACGTATTCCAATATCTCATCGATATTGTCAACACCTTCCTGATTCTCGATTTTAGCAATGATCTTAATTTTGGACTCTCGCGCGTCCAGTATCTTTTGAATTTCCAGAACATCTTCCTTTTTACGAACAAAAGAGTGAGCGATGAAATCGATATCCTGATCGATTGCAAACTGAATAAAATCTCGATCCTTATCGCTTAAGGATGGCAGGTTAATTGAAACACCTGGAATATTCACACTCTTGCGATTCTTTAAATAGCCTTCGTTTTGAGCTTCCACTTTCAAAAACGCATCGGTTTTCTCAATAACCAAAAGCTCTAAATCACCATCATCAATAAGGATTCTATTCCCAACTTCAATATCCTGAACAAAGAAATCGTAACTCACCGAGAAAGTGGCCTCCCCTTCGAGCTGTGATCCCATTCCAATTATTTTAATATGGTCACCTTTATTCAGAAATAAATCTTCCTCTATGCCAACAGTTCTAATTTCAGGTCCCTTAGTATCAATAAGCAAGGCAATCTTATCTGATACTGCACGTACATTGTCAATTACTTTTTGAGCATCGTCATGAGATTGATGTGCAGTATTTAGGCGAACCACATTCATTCCCTCTTCATAGAGTTCAGTTAAAAATTCAACATCACACTTTCTATCTGAGATAGTCGCTATGATTTTGGTACCTTTCTTCATAATCAGGGTTTTTAATTTAATATGGTAGTGTACCTAATTTCTTAGGAACAATTAATGATGAATTTGTGGAATAAAAGGAAGATGATCTTGACATGGAATTTACACAAACTATTATCCAATTTCAATAGGTGTTCATTGTATTTATAAATAATTCAAAAACACAACCTCAAGACAAGAGCTTACTGACACATAACAACTTATAAACTGTGATTCCCTTTTTAACAAAAAGTCATTATTCTATTTACAAGAATCGTTTTCTGATACTATAAAATACAAAATAATCACAACATTATCATTCAAAATAAAAGAAAAAACAGCTCTTTATGTAATGTTAATTTATGCTAAAACAAGAAATCCTTCTTTCCGGAAACGAAGGTATATATTTTAAAAAGTCTGACTACAGATTATAGCAGAATATTAAGGATGAGGATGTTTATAAAACGTTTGCGGAAGCAAACTTGGAACTGATCTAAATAATGGAAAGGATAAGTATTCTACCAATCAACAGAAATTTTAGTCAAAGCAAAACATTAATTCGTCAATTTTGATAAATACCTTAAAAACCAAAATGGCAATCTCCTTTATCAAAAGAAAAATTGTCGTTTGTCAAAAAGACGTTATTTATCGTGGTTAATTTTCGTAAGAGCCTCAATACCTAATCGGTACGAATCCAAACCAAAACCAGCTATTACACCAACGCAACTGGAACTTATCAGACTCACATGTCTGAAAGATTCTCTTTTGTGAACATTAGAAATATGAACTTCGACAATGGGAAGGTCAACAGCAGAAATCGCATCTCTTATAGCTACTGAAGTGTGTGTATAAGCAGCTGCATTTAAGACAATTCCATCATAGCTTAGTCTGGCTTCATGGATTTTGTTTATGATTTCACCTTCTATGTTATTTTGGAAGTAATCCAAAATTATATTTGGGAATTTTAACTTCAAATCATCAAAATATACGTCGAAACTTTCCGCGCCATAAATCGATTTTTCTCTTGTTCCCAGGAGATTCAAATTAGGTCCATTTAGAATTAAAAATTTCATTTCGTCAAAATTTCGATTTAATTTAACATAGAATTTCTATTGGATTTTCCCGCATCTTACGTAATAATTTTCACAATCAATTATTATATTATCATAAAAGTGCGTACCTTGCTATCGTTAAACAAAACTACTAAATATAGTTTGATTAACACTTACAACTAAACTACATACTTAAAATTAATTAAAATGAATTGGACAACCACAATTGAGAATTTCAAGACTTATCTCACATTGGAAAAGTCTTTATCAAAAAATTCCATTGATGCTTACATCAATGACATTACAAAGCTGACTACTTTTTTCAAGGAGCAAGGAAGAACTGTTACTCCTGTTGAAGTTGTTTTGCAAGACCTGAAGGATTTCGTTACCTGGATCAACGATGCAGGAACCAGCCCTAGAACTCAAGCCCGTGTTATTTCTGGTATTAAAGCTTACTTCAAATATTTATTACTTGAAGAGATTATTGACAGAAACCCAACTGCATTATTAGAAGCACCAAAAATCGGACGCAAGCTTCCTCACACATTAACTGTTGATGAAATTGATGTATTGGTTAAAGCTGTTGATACTAATAAAGCAGAAGGCCAGAGAAACAGAGCAATTTTAGAAACACTTTATTCTTGTGGATTACGTGTTTCTGAATTGATTGATCTCAGAGTGTCAAACTTACATTTCAGAATGGGTTTTATTAAAATTCATGGTAAGGGAAACAAAGAGCGTTTAATTCCAATCGGAAAAAGAGCGAAAAAAGAGATCAAGCTTTACCTTAAGAATTACCGTGGGAAATTGAATATCGATAAGGAGAGTGAAGATATTCTATTCTTAAACCGTAGAGGTCGTAAACTTTCTCGTGTGATGATTTTCACAATCATTAAGAACCTTTCAAAGAAAGTTGGTTTGACTAAAAATGTTTCACCTCACACTTTCCGTCATTCATTTGCCTCACACCTGGTTGAAGGTGGTGCTGACTTAAGAGCTGTTCAGGAAATGCTGGGTCACGAGTCAATCTTAACAACTGAAATCTATACACATCTTGATAGAGATTATTTGAAAGAGACAATTAAAAACTGTCATCCTCGTTCAAAGGATCAATAATCAAAAAAAAAGAGTAGCAATTGCTACTCTTTTTTTTGTCTTATATTATCCAGGTATTCAAACTACCCCCAGCTTATAACTTCACAATATAGGCATCAGGGAAACCCTTGGAGCGAACATCTCTTAATTCACGTCGACATACCCAATAGTTATCGAAACTGCGATAGAAGTACCTATAAAGCTGTTCATCATTATCGTAGTTTTCATATAATCCATTCAATTTAAGCTGACTGATACGAGTCTTATTTTTACTTGCGAAAACATGAATGGAATATTTGAATTTGGCTTTTATATTGGGCTTTACACCACAAACCTCTTCATATAAATTTCTCATTTCTTTAGAGAATTTCATTCTGCTCACATCACGGTAGTAATTCCAAAACTCCCACTTACCGTATCTGTTAATTCGAAACAAGGTTTCCGGTGGCAATTCCTCTACATAATTGTCTTCATCAACCGATTCTGCATTTATCACTACTTTCTTCTCTTCAATCGCTGCCTCTTTTTTAGCAGGAGCAACAGCTTTTTTTTCTACTAGAGGCTCTTCAGTTTCAAGCTCGACGATTTCAGTATACTCTTGTTCCTTTACATCCTTAAGCCTGACTAAATTAAATGACTCAGGTGAAATCAAGGGAGAAAGTAAACCGACTATAATCGAAACGAGTAAACAAGCGACTATATAGAAGAGGTTTCTCATAATTGGTATATGCTATCGTTTTTTAAGTTGGTGAATTTTGATATTTTTTTACTGAACATTTGCAGTAAATATCCTTATCGGTAATAAATATAATAAAATCTATTAATAATTCTTTAAATTATGACTTCATCAACAAAGAACTATCTCCATAACTTAAAAATCGAAAGTCATTATTAAGTGCATAATCATAAATCTCACGCCATTTTTCTCCTACTAATGCTGAAATCAGAAGCAGTAAAGTACTTTGGGGTTGATGAAAATTAGTCACTAAACCTGAAATCACTTTAAATGTATAACCTGGTGCTATAATAATCTGAGTAGCTGCATTAAACAGTGTCTGGTTCTCACGTTCCATAAAATCGATAATAGCCTGATAAGCTGCAGCTACAGAGCAGTCTGCATCCAGACTATAAGCATCCCATTGCTCAAGAAGATAAGGGTTTTCTTTCCCGGACATTATTTTCACTCCTAACCAGTACAAACTCTCCAGGGTTCTGACCGATGTTGTGCCAACGGCTACGATTTGATTCCCGGCGTCAATGATCTTTTGCAAACTCTCGCGATTCACCTGAATATGCTCAGTGTGCATCTCATGGTCTCCAATTTGTTCTGCCTTCACAGGTTTAAAGGTTCCGGCGCCAACATGAAGTGTTAGTTCAGCTCTCTTCACCCCCTTTTTATCCAATCGACTAAATACAGAATCAGTAAAATGTAATCCTGCTGTAGGTGCAGCTACTGAGCCTTCGTGTTTTGAATAAACGGTCTGGTATCGAACAAGGTCGGTATTTTCGGTATCGCGATTCAAATAAGGAGGAATTGGAATTCTACCGGTCAACTCAAGCACTTCACTAAAACTCAACTCAGTATGATTCCAGCTGAATTTAATTTCGTGAGCACCATCTAAATTTTCAACATGTTCTGCACATAAGAATTGCTCTTCACCTTCATACGTGAAGCTCATTTTCAGAACACCGGATTTCCACTTCCGCAAATTCCCAATGATACACTTCCAGCTTGAAGCCCCTTTTGCCTGAAAAGCCAAATTATAATCTGCCGGACTCAAGGGTTCCAAACAAAATATTTCAATACGAGCACCTGTTTCTTTATAAAAAATCAACCTGGCTTGAATCACTTTGGTATTATTAAAAACCATAGTTGTGCCTTCAGCAATTTCCTCAGGTAGATTTTGAAATCCTCGCTCTGTAATTTCGTTATTTTTGTAAACCAACAACTTCGATTCTTCGCGATTGCCCAAAGGGTATTTGGCAATTTTCTCGTCAGGTAAGTCGTATGTGTAATTTGATATTTGAATTTTTTGTGGGCTCATCAATGTTTCTTCGGTTGTAATTTCCATCTCTCCTCTAAATATTTCACAGCAATATTATCCTCCATGGTCGGAGAATAGAATTGATCCACAAAAATAGTTAACTTTGTTCGTATTTTAAAACAATGCCGCAGATTCCACTCATAAGGAATAGTCTTTTTCAGATCTACACATCTGTTGGCAACAAACTGGATATCATATGCAAATAAATATAGGAGATAAAGTAAGATTTCTTAGCGAAATTGGAGGCGGAAGAGTCACCAGAATCATCGATGCAAAAACGGTAATGGTTCTTAACGAAGAGAATGATTTTGAAATTCCAACTTTAAAAAGCGATTTGGTAGTGATCGAATCACAATCAGAGGGGAATTCATCTTCATCACACAGTCTATCGACAACAAAACAGCCTGTACAGTCTGCAAAAAGCGAAACGCTTAAGGTGAAAAAGGAGGATATCTATTTTGCTTTTGTTCCACGTGCGGGCTATGAAGCAACATCAAGTCCCCTTGAGTTATACCTGATTAATGATACCAATTCCATCCTGCTTTATAATTTCTTCAATCAAAAGAATGAAAAATTCGAAGGCATTACCACTGGAAACGTAGATCCCAACTCGAAAATATTACTTACTGAATTCGATCAAAAAGATCTTGGTACCCTGAGCGCTTTTCATTTTCAAATCTTGTATTACCAGGCTGGTGATTTCACACCAAAGGCCCCTTTGTCTAAAACGGTGAAAATTCAAGCTGTAAAATTTTACAAGTCTAACTCCTATAAAATCACAGACTATTTTCACGAAGAAGTCATTCTTCATCAACTTACAGGTGATGATATCGATCACAAATTTGATGAATTGAGTCAGAAAGACTTCAATAAAGTGATTCGTGAAAAAGAGAGTAAAGAAACAAAGGTTCAAAGTCCAAAACTTAACCCAAAAACCAATATACTGGAGGTCGATTTGCATATCAATAAGTTAATCGATTCGGTTACAGGTTTCTCTAATGCAGACATTCTAAACTTCCAGATGGATAAATTCCATGAAGTTATGCGTGAAAATGAATCGAACAAGGGCAAAAAAATTGTTTTTATTCACGGAATTGGTAATGGAACGCTCAAACAAAAGGTTTTGAGTGAGCTGAAAAGAAAATACAAAAAACACAACTATCAGGATGCATCTTTTAAAGAATATGGCTACGGAGCAACCCTGATAACCATTAAATAACAGACTTAATTGGAGTATTTAAGATCCCTGAACCAGGAACTAAAAAAGGAGAAAGCAATCGAATTGCTTTCTCCTTTTTTTTATATATCGTACTTGATTAATTTCTTTTTACTCCAGAAATGATTTGATTGGTTCGAAACAAGAAAGAAAAACCAGGAAACCAAGGAAGGCAATAATAATTCCTGAGATCTTATTGATCCAGAACATTTGCTTAAGTCTGAATTTTTTTCGGAAAATATTAACCAGGGTCGAAAGAGCATACCACCAAATTGAACCTCCCAACAGCACACCCAACATCAGCAATAAAGAGACTCTGGTAGAACTATCATCTCCAAACACAGAAGCACCGGCAAACATGGCACCAAAAAATAAAACAGCAATGGGATTCGAAAGTGTGAGAAAGAAAATCGCAAGAAAATCGCCAAGCATTCCTCTTTTACCCGGAGCTTGAGACTTGCGAAATTGTTTTATTGTATTGGTGAAAAATATTCTCAGTCCAACAAAAACCAAAAACACACTCCCAATCAACCTAAAATAAAATTCCTGAGCTTGAATAAAATTAATGACAAAACCCAGGCCTAAGGCGGCTATCGATGCAAATAACGTATCGGCCACAGCCGCACCAAAACCAGAAACAAACCCGGCAAACCTGCCTTTTTGCAGTGTTTTTTGAATGATTAAAACACCAATTGGTCCCAATGGTATCGATGCCATGAGACCTATAACAATTCCTTTAATTATATATTGAATATCCAAGTTATGGGCTTTTTCAAATAAAAAATTCAGATGGCAAAGTTCGTAAATATCTCTTAGAACTCCTTTGCTTACTTAATAAATTTTCAAATCGTGATAAAAGAAAATTAAACGATCTGTTCTTTCAAATTTCTAGAGATAAAACGACTTGTAACCTCTTCGTTGTTGATTTCTTTTGTTAGGGATTCAATCATATTAACAGGAACATCAAATAAATCCACAACAATCAACCCATCCAAACAATCGTTGAAATTAGGATCAATATTAAAGCCTATAATCTTCGCATTCAATGAAATATACTTCTTTAGAAGAACCGGAAGTTTATCGTTACTGACTTCAAAATCGCCAATTAACTTATCCAGTTTATTGATATCGCTTTTTGCGGCCTCAAGCAGAATATCCATATCGTGCCCCTTAACCTTAACTTTAAATTTATTTCGCGATTTAATAAACTGGCCCATATCATAATCGAAATAACTCTGCATAATAAATTTGATAATCAAATCTTTCGAGATATTCGAATACTCATTACTGATACTAACAGGTCCTATTAAATAGCGACAATCAGGATTCTTAAGCAGGAAGTACATGATACCTTTCCACAACAAGAAAAGAGGCATAGGCTTTCGCTGGTATTCCTTCACAATAAATGAGCGCCCCAACTCGATTGACTCACTCATAACCGGTTGAAAGGCCTTCTTCATTTTAAACAGCGAATGCAAATAAAACCCTTTCAGACCATATTTATTCAAAATTTCCTTACCCTTTCCAACACGATATGCTCCCACGATCTTTTCATTCTCTTCATCCCAAATAAAAAGCTGGTGATAATATAAATCGTATTCGTCTATATCGATACTCTGGTTTGTGCCCTCTCCTACTTCACGAAAAGTAATCTCTCTTAAACGGCCTATTTCATTAAGGACACTGGGCATTTGATCAGATGGTGCACAATAAACCGAAAACTTCTTCGATTTAAAAAGCAAGTGTTCTGATAAATTAGCAATCTCTCTTTTAATCAGTCCGGTTTCAACAGCTGGAATTACGTCTGCAGCCTTAGACTTTTTAAGCTTAGGCTTGTTCTCGTAGAATTTTTTCACCTCGATAGCAGTCCCAAGCATATAAGTTTTTGCTCTAAGGAAACGCCCATATTGATTAATATCTGAAAAACCTTTCTGATCCTTTACTGAAATAGGATTTCCGATACGAATTCGAATGGTTTTATTCTTCTTATTCAGCAATTCTGAAGGTAACTTAACCGTACGCAAAGCAGGATGAATCATCCCCATCAGGTAAAAAATCAAACTATTGTTTCCCTGGAAATAAATTGGCACAACAGGTACTTCAGCCTTCTTAATAAATTTTAGAATCGAAGGCTGCCACTGTTTATCGGTAATATTATTCGATTGAGACTGGTAAGCAGAAACCTCTCCAGCGGGGAATATCCCCAGTGGAGCACCTTCACTCATGTGACGCAAACCTTCTTTTATTCCCCCCATGCTTGAAGCAGCGCCCTTTCGGTTCTCAAAAGGATTCACGCCTAAAAAACAATCCTTAAGTGGTTCTATTTTTTGAAGTAGGAAATTCGCCATTACCTTAAAGTCAGGGCGAATATCGCTAAGAAGTTTGATCAATAAAATACCATCAATTCCTCCAAAAGGATGGTTCGAAATGCTTATAAAACTGCCATCCAGGGGGATTCTTTTAAGTTCTTCTTCATCGAACTCGAATTTAATTCCCAAATCGTCAATTAAACCATTGATAAATTCCACACCCGTTTTTTCACAGTTTGCAGAATACAAATCATTCAATTTATTCAATCGTAAAATATACATCAACAGTTTTGCAAAGCTTTCGCCCCCAAACCAGTTTAAACTCTCACTTGCTTTTAATAAATCCTTGGGATCAACCAATTTCATCCGTAAATATTTTATATTGTACATGGATCAACAGAGCATATTCCATACTCATTATCACACGCTTTGGGCGTTTTTAACTCAAAGTACTGTTATCCACAAATAATTTCTTTCTTATCATTATAATAGACTGAAAAGTCCTTAATAATATAAAGAAGCTACATCCAACTGAAGCTTGTCTTGATTCTAAAATCAAATGTCTCTGCTTGTTAGAGATATAACTCTCCTAAATTTTCAATCGAGTAAAAATAGTATTTATTCTCATAATACTTTAGGTGAAGATCAAGAAAAATCAATCTTAGGCACATTTTATAATTCAACATCTTTCCAGATTCCCTTATCATAAACCCAAACACTGTCATAACCAGATTCTTTCAGAATTTTGGCTGCACCATCAAAATACAGCAACAATTCATCAGGATGATGAGCATCTGTACTTATGGTAACTGGAATATTATTCTTGTGACAAGCTTTAATGAAACGGGCATCAGGGAAAAAATCGGGTGATTTCTTTGTATACAAACCTCGAGTGTTAATTTCTACGATACAATCACTCTCCTTCAACACATCGATACTCTCATTTAACAAGTTTTGATACCAGGTCTCATTTTCAGAAAAATACCGCCCTTTATTATTCATCTTTATCTTATCGATATGTCCGACGACATCCGGTTTCTGCTCTGTAATCATTTCGTTTATCTGATTGAAATATGCCTTAACCATTTTTTTAACATCGCCATCAAACAAACATTCAAGCCCCTGAACGTAATTGGTATCAGGGCCATCTAAAAATAAGAATTCATTCTCGACTGGTGATTTTACCAGATGCACCGAACCTATTGTATAATCCAATCCATAAGCTTCTTTTACCTGAGCAAAAGGCTTTGTCATTCCGGGAATATAATCCATCTCCAAAGAGAGATAAACATCTAGTTCATCATCGTACTTATACCCCAATTCCCTGACTTCACTCACGTAATTCTTCAATTGATCCTCGGCCATACTCCAGGACACATCCAAAGGAATAGGTGCATGTGACGAAAAACCAATGGCTTTCATCTGAAGATCGATGGCTCTTTTAACAAAAGCAACAGCTTGTGCCTTTCCATCGCAATAATTAGTATGTGTATGAAATGAGAAACCGGACATAAAAAAATAATTCAGATTATACTTAGACAAGAGATCACGATCACCAAACCCAATTAATATGCTTGTTCTGAACAAGCATATTCCAGAGGCAATAGCATGTGAAACATTCAAAGATAATCGTTCAAAACTCCTTTGCTATAATTCAAGCTTCTTTAAAATGTTTATAAATAAAGTAGTAACTTTGCGCCGTACGTGCAAAATGAATGCTGTTTGTGCTTGTTACACCTTTAGTATTCTAAAGGATTTTTTTTTATTTGACGCAACAAGCCTATCAAAAGAATTGACATGAAAGAGGAAATATCAGAAAGATACAATCAATGGCTGCCGACATCGGCAAAGGAAGTGAAGGAAAGAGGCTGGGAAGAGCTCGATGTAATTTTATTTAGTGGTGATGCCTATGTTGACCACCCCTCCTTTGGTGCTGCCGTGATCGGAAGAATCCTGGAGAAAGAAGGCCTTCGTGTTGCTATTGTTCCTCAACCCAACTGGCGAGATGATTTAAGGGATTTTAAAAAGCTGGGTATGCCTCGTCTGTTCTTTGGGATCACAGCAGGAAACATGGATTCCATGGTGAACCATTACACGGCTAACCGCCGTTTACGCCACGACGATGCCTACACGCCTGAAGGAAAACATGGTCATCGTCCTGACAAACCCAGTATCGTATACTCTCAAATTCTAAAAAAGTTATATCCGGACACACCTATTCTATTAGGAGGTATCGAAGCTTCCTTACGAAGAGTAACCCATTACGACTATTGGATGGATGAACTAAAACCCAGCATTCTATGCGAAAGCGCAGCCGATTTATTGGTTTATGGAATGGGTGAAAAGCCACTAAAGGAAATTGTCCGTCTTCTAAAAAAAGGGGTTCCGTTTGAAAGCTTACAGACGATACCGCAAACCTCATTTCTTGTCAAAAAAGGAGAAGAATACGCCACTAAAAAGAAGTGGGAAATTCAAGAGCTGTACTCTCACGAGGAATGCCTGAAGGACAAAAAGAAATACGCAGGTAACTTCCGCCATATCGAGATGGAATCAAATTCCATGATGGCTAAAAAATTGATACAAGGCTATAAAGATTCAGATATTATTGTGAATCCACCTTATCCTGTGATGAAGGAAAAAGAGTTGGATGCTGTTTTCGATCTGCCTTATACTCGTATGCCTCATCCTCGATACAAAGGGAAAACCATACCTGCCTACGAGATGATAAAATTCTCTATAAACATGCACAGAGGTTGTTTTGGAGGCTGTTCTTTCTGTACAATTTCAGCTCATCAGGGGAAATTTATCGCCAACCGATCTAAAAATTCAATTATCAAGGAAGTAGAACAGGTGACTAAGATGCCTGACTTCAAAGGCTATCTTTCCGATTTGGGTGGCCCTTCGGCCAACATGTACCAGATGAAAGGCATCTTTGAAAACATTTGTCAGACCTGTCGTCGTCCGTCATGTATTCACCCTAACGTTTGTCCGAACCTGAACACCAGTCATCAGGCCATGCTTGATATTTACAAGGAAGTTGATAAAATTCCAGGGATCAAAAAATCCTTTATTGGCAGTGGGGTTCGTTACGACTTAATGCTTCATAAAACCAAGGATGAAGCCACAAACAAGGCAAATAAAGAATACGCCGTAGAACTGATAAAGAATCACGTTTCAGGACGATTGAAGGTCGCTCCCGAACACACTTCAGACGAAGTTTTGAATATCATGAGAAAACCTTCATTCAAGTTGTTTTACAAACTGAAAGAACTTTTCGATGAGATTAATAAAAAAGAAGGCATGAATCAACAATTGATTCCCTACTTTATATCCAGTCACCCTGGCTCGCAAGGAGTCGATATGGCTGACCTGGCTGTAAAAACCAAAGAGTTGGATTTCAAACTGGAACAGGTACAGGATTTCACGCCTACACCAATGACAGTGGCTACCGTAATATATTACTCAGGCTATCATCCTTACAATATGCAAGAGGTTTATACGGCTAAAAGCAAACAGGAAAAATTAGCTCAACGCAAGTTTCTGTTTTGGTATAAGAAAGAATACCGGGATGCCATTAAAAAGGAACTTACAAACATGGGCAAGAAAGATTTACTAAAGAAACTGTTCGGAGCTTAGTTTTAATTTACAATATATATCGGCAAAATCTTTTATGTTTTGCCGATATTATCTACATTAGAATAAATTTTCTAATTTCGCAATATGTCTAAAACTTATAAGAAATTAAATTCTATTGCCTTTATTCTGATACTGGTTCTTAGTTTATCATCTTGTACTAAAATAAAAATAGATCGCTTAAATAAGAAGGGGATGGAATTGTTTGAACAAAATAATTTCAAAGCTGCCAATAAGATTTTCTCTGAAATTTTGAGTCTTGACAATAACTTTTTACCCGCTTATTTTAATCGTGCAATTTCGTATTCTTTTTTATCCAAAAATGCTGAAGCTCTCAAAGATCTGGATCATATCATTAAAGTTCAGGGCTATTATGAAGAAGCTTTTTTGAATCGGGGTATTATTTATGAAAACATGGGCAAGTACGAGGAGGCTATCAAAGACTATGATCGTATTCTCGAAGTGAATCCTCATCACCTGCAAGCTCAACATTACAAAGGTATTTCTCTTTACTATCTTGGAGATTTTAAAGCGGCAATTGTTGAATACAACAATTCAATAAAAAACGGACTTAATGTATCAGGTGTCTATTACAATAAAGCGGTAGCTCTCGATTGTTTGAGAAATTACAAGGAGGCAATTTTAAACTATAGCAAGGCAATTGCAATCGACAAAGACTTCAAACAAGCTATTTATGCACGCGGCATCGCCTATTATAATATTGGGGATTTAAAATTGGCAAAAGCAAACTTAGAATATGCAAAAAAAATGGGCCACTCTAAAGCAGCCCAAATGATTAAAACAATAAAATAAATTCTATCATTACAATATTTTAAAATCCTGATTCCTAATTAAAGGCGGTCAGGATTTTTTTTATGTCCTTATAATTTTGTGCTTTTTTCAAATAGCCGCCCCTGCCAGGTCTCTCTTTCTTTTAATCGCTTTTCCAGTTTCGCCACAAATTCGTAATTCTTAATCCCCCATTTAGGGGCAATCAGCCATCCAGGAGGTGCCTGATTCACAAATCGATCCAACATGACTTCAGGGGTGATGCGCTCAATAACATCGACCACAAAATCAATATACTCTTCTAAACCAAAGAGATGAAAACGATTCGGATCTTCGGCATATTCCTTTGCCATAGCAGTATGATTAAGGATTTGCAACTGATGCAGTTTTAGCGTCTCAATAGGTAAATTGGATAATCTCACAGCATGATCCAACATCATATCAGGAGTATCGAATGGTAAACCATTCACCAGATGAGCTCCAATGTGAATGCCTCGATTAGCTGTAGCTAATATGGTTGCTTCGGCTTCCTGATAGCTATGTCCACGATTAATCGCATCCAATGCCATATTATTGGCAGATTCGACACCATATTCTATGGCGATATAATAATCCTTAGCTAAGCTTTCAAGGTAATCTAAAACAGGTTCCGAAATACAATCGGGACGCGTACCAATCACAAGCCCGACCACCTTTTCGTGTGAAAGGGCTTCTTCGTATATTCTTTTTAAAAGATCAAGCTCTCCATAAGTATTCGAGAATGCCTGAAAATAAGCCAGATACTTTTGAGTCTTATACTTCTTAGCAAAAAACAGAATCCCTTTTTCGATTTGTTCACTTACTGATTCCTTTGGGGTGCAATAGGCTGGATTAAAACTTTTGTTATTGCAGTAGGTGCAACCACCAGTACCCTTGCTCCCATCCCGATTCGGACAGGTGAAACCTGCGTCGATAGTCACTTTCTGAATTCTTTCGGAAAATCGTCTTTTAAAATAGCCGGGAAAATCATTATAGCGCTTGCTGTGTCCCCAAGGATATATCTCTGTTTGCATAGTTATTTGCTTTGCCGCAAAAGTACAAACTTATAGCAATAATGCAATCCATGCCTGATTCAATAGAAATTTAACCTTTGCAATCTACAGTTCACCTCGAACAATTTAAGGTATTTTTCCTGAAAAAATCAGAAATTAAGATTAACTCATCGACTTCCAATTGAATTCCTAAATTCAATTCAGTCCTGGTACTTAGAACTTTAAGAGAATAAACATTTCTTAACATAAAACACATACATGTTTAAACAATAATATTGATCACATCTCAACACAAGGATAACACCTTGTTTTACTGCATATTAACAACTACCAGAATGATCATTTATCAAAATATTGACAAAAACAGGAATCATATTAAAAACATTTTTCTATATTGCTCATTCGACAACTTACAAAAAAACAAAACCATGTTCTCAAAAAAAGACCTTAGCCTCATTAAGAAAAGAGGTATGGACAAAGCCAAAATCGAAGCGCAATTAAAGCATTTCGAAACGGGTTTTCCGAAAGTAAAGCTTGTAAACCCTGCCCTTATTTCGGAAGGGATTATGAGAATTGAAGATGAAGACTTAAATGTTTTAAGGGATTATTACATTAACCGTCCGAAAAAACTATCTGTTATTAAATTTGTCCCTGCATCTGGAGCTGCCACTCGCATGTTTCAAAAGCTCTACGATTTCTTAAACAATTATCATGAATCTGAAGAAGAGTATCTTGCCTATCTAAAGGACAAATCTACAGAAAGCATGTTTAAATTTTTCGATGATATTGAAGATTTTGCTTTCTTCGCTGACCTGAGAAGTGCATTACAAAAAAAAGGAGAGGATATCGAAAAGCTGTTGGAGAAGAATAACTTTAGAGAAATACTAAACACCCTGCTTAATGCCAATGGTTTAAATTACGGCAACAAACCTAAGGGTTTATTAAGGTTTCATAAATACCCTGACTATTCCCGAACTGCTTTCGAAGAACATTGGGCTGAAGCCTTGCACTATGCAAAGAATTCCAAAGGAACCGCTCAACTTCACCTTACCATATCAGAAAATCATAAAAAACTCTTCGCCAGAAAACTGAAGAAATCAAAGTCATCTTTCGAGAAGAAATACGATGGAAAATTGAAGGTGAGCTATTCATTCCAGAAAGCATCAACCGACACCATAGCCGTTGATCTGGAAAACAATCCTATCAGAAATGTAGACAATAGTCTTTTATTCCGACCAGGTGGACACGGGGCCTTAATTGAAAATTTGAATGAACTAAAAGCTGATCTTGTTTTCATCAAGAACATCGACAATGTGGTACCTGACAGATTGAAAGATGTCACGTACAAATACAAGGAAGCACTTGCCGGAGTCCTGCTAAAATATCAGCAAAAGATGTTCGACTACATGGCCGATCTGGATAATGACAAGCTGGAACTAAGTGCCGAGACTTTATCTGAAATGTTAAGTTTCGCCGTAAATGATCTATGCATCAAAACGCCAAAAACACTCAAAACTGAAAACTTAACAAAGTTGAGAGTTTATTTGCTTGAGAAGTTCAACAGGCCAATTCGCGTTTGTGGTATGGTTAAAAATGAAGGTGAACCAGGTGGTGGGCCTTTCTGGGTTAAAAACTCCGATCATTCTACCTCGCTGCAAATAATCGAAAGTTCGCAGATCGATCATGAAGATAAGAAACAAGAGAAGATTTTTACAGCTTCCTCCCATTTCAATCCTGTTGATCTGGTTTGTGGCATCAAGAACTATAAGGGAAAGAAATTTGATTTAACTCAATTTGTTGATCCCAATACGGGTTTTATCTCACAGAAATCATACCAGGGTAAGGATCTCAAAGCAATGGAACTTCCCGGGCTTTGGAATGGTGCTATGGCCAACTGGAACACTATCTTTGTTGAAGTACCTAGCATTACCTTTAATCCTGTAAAAACCATATTCGACTTGCTTCGAGTTGAACACCGCAACTAAACAGGAAACATCAACATATAGAAATGCCCCTCAATAAGCTTGACTTTAAGAGGGGCATTTTTTATATCATTCCAATTCAAGATCTAAGAAATTAACTCTTCTCCTTTAGCTAAATCCTGTTCGAAAGTAATTTTGATATTCTTTTCATCACCTTCAACAATATGAATCGCTTCATCAGGCAAATAGTTTAGGACCACACCACAATCATCAGTCGCCTTAAACCCAATATCTTTCATAGCCAGTTCGTAGGCTTTTTTTACAGTCACATAAGAAAATGCCTGAGGCGTTTGAGCTCTATAAAGCTGCTCCCGAGGAGGTACAGAATCAATACATTTTGAATCGTTAAGTTTAAAAATGGTATCGGTACTCGGAATAGCCACAGCAACCGATTTTCCTTCATCCAAACCCGCAATCACATCGCTGATGATTCTTTGACTAAGAAAAGGACGCACCGCATCATGGAAAATCAGGTTCACATCTTGCTCGTTCTCATAGGCAGAAATCGCCGCTAAGCTGGAGTCACTTCTTTCCTTTCCGCCACACAACACCTTATCAACTTTCGAAAAACCAGCTTCACTGACAATACTTTTAACATCGGCCACAAAATCAGGATGAATCACAACACAAATTTCAGAGATGGCAGGATGCCGTTCGAAAACAGCTATGCTATGCTCAATAATCGGAGTACCGGCAATCTTAAGAAACTGCTTAGGAAGATAAGCACCCATGCGTTTGCCACTTCCTCCAGCAAGTATTACAGCTATGTTTTTCATTTGAAAGTCTTATAGTCAGAAAGGTCAAAAGGTTTAAAAGTCTGGAAAGTCAAAAGGTCTGAGATGTCAAGAAGTTTTCCTCACGCATTAAGTCTTTCTCTAATTAACCATCACTAATTAATAATTATTAATCGATATTATTTGAAGATATCGTATTCGCCCACATCTGTTAAAATTTCATGACCGTCTTTGGTCACCAAAATAGTATGTTCGAATTGAGCTGATAGTTTTTTATCGATTGTTCTTGCTGTCCAGCCATCTTTCTCATCGATTACCGCACGAGCTTTCCCCATGTTAATCATCGGCTCGATGGTAAAGATCATGCCCGGTTGCATAATCTCACCCGAGTTACGCTGAGAAATATGCTCAACCTGTGGCTCTTCGTGAAACTCCAGACCAATACCATGACCACAGAATTCATAAACAACTCCATACTTCTTTGCCTTAGCATAACGACCGATATTAAAACCGATATTGCCAAAATAGTTCCCTGGTTTTACCTGCTCGATTCCTAAATACAACGCATGCTCAGTATCTTCAACCAATTTAGCAGCCTGATTCGAAATATCACCAATGGTAAACATCGTACTGGTATCGCCAAAATAGCCATCCAGAATGGTCGTAACATCCACGTTTAAAATATCGCCTTCCTTCAGAATAGTCTTCTCACTTGGGATACCATGACAAATCACATCATTTAACGAGATACAACATGAATTTGGGAAACCGTGGTAGTTTAATGGTGCCGGGATAGCGCCATTGTCGCGTATATATTCTTCAATTAATTTATCAAGATATAAGGTATTTACACCTTCTTTCACATAATCACTAATAAATTTCAGTGTATTTCCGGCCAACTGAGAACTCTTTCTGATCCCCTCAATTTGCTCAGCATTTTTAATTATAATTTCGCTCATCTAGTCTGTAAACCTATAGATTGGAGCTGTGCAGATACTTGGATAAGTTCTCAATTGAATCCCTACACAGCCTAAAAAAAAGAACACCCAAAGGTCTGCAATGATTCCAAGATTTGCAAACAATTGGGTTGGGAAAATTTTGAATTAAAATTGAGCCTGTATTTTTGAATTCTGAATAGCCTGCATACCCCATGATGCCTTTTTGCTCGAACCATTTTATCTCTTCTCCATAAAAGCATAGACTGCAATATGAGGCGCATATTTGCCTGTGATTTCTATGGTTTTTAATTCAATGATATTGAAATAGGGATCAAACAGTGCTCTGATTTCGTCTTCGGAAGAAAAATACAAAATGGTTCCCAAGTGTGTTTCTCTGTATTTTCCTGTGCGCCCAAACTGCTTATCCTTCTCACTGAAACATACCGAAAGGTATTTTCCACCTGGCTTTATTATTCGACAAAGATTTTCAACATATTGCTGCCTCTGCTCAGGAAATATATGATGCAGTAACTCCCAGTCGTAAGCGAAGTCGAAAGATTCCTTTTCTTCTTTCAAATCGCCAAGTACATCAGCAGCATGAAAACAGCACTTCACAGCTTTTTTCTTAGCATTTGCCCTTGCAATCTTTATGGCACTTCGGGAAATATCAAGGCCTGTCACATCGAATCCTACACTGGCGAAATAAAGAGCATAATTTCCGGCTCCGCAACCCAAATCAATTGTCTTGCAAGCTTTCACCTTTCCACTTTCAACCAGATCAACTAATGCCTCAGGAGGTATTTCCATATTCCAGGGAATTTCATCTAAAGACATCTTTCCGTAGATTTTTTCCATCTCATCTTTGTTCATAGCTGAAGGTGATTAGTTGATGTACAATAAAATATTATTGGTTTCTGATTCGTGATTATAAATTAGTGATTTTCGATGAATAATGCATGGTATTTAATGAGTGATTTTCAATTAAAAATAAGTGATGTGCAATTAAGAATTTTTCGATTCGTAAAATGAAAGATGAACGCATAAAAAGAAACGCCCGATCGAATTACTCCAATTGGGCGGTCAATAAACAAGGCTAAGCTAAAATTAGCAATTAATGATGGGTGACCAGAGGAAACTGTACCATTCCCGATAAAAAAAAACACATGCCACAAACTTAGACATTGACTTTCTACCTGAGCTTTGTGACATGGAGTATAAAATACAAAAAATGCATTCCCTATTCGTAACTTAAGGTCTCAAGCAAGTTAACCCTGTGTGTTTTTACAATCAAAACAAGAACAGCCAACAAGGTGAAAACAAGCGTAATGACAAGCGTTTTCAGAAATATGACAAGATCAATATCCTGCCTGAAATGAAAGTTAGTCAACCATTTCACCATGAGCCAATAACTAATCGGCATCGCTATAATATTTGCAATCAGAACAATCCATATTTGTTCTTTACTCAACAGTCTTGATGTATCACCCAAATTCGCACCAAAGAGTTTCCTAAGACAAATCTCTTTGTTCTTCTTCCTTATCAGAAACAAAGTCAAGCCAAAAAGCCCGAGAAGAGCTATAACAAATGTGATGAAGGAATAAAACTGGAAACTGTTTTTTAAATCCAACTCCGATTGGTACAAGCCTTTAATTCTATCCTCCAATAAGCTGTAGTTAAAGTCAGAATTGGGCGAAATATCCGTAATGACAGTCCTAATAGCTTGCAAGCTTTCACTTTGATGATCATTTGAGACTTTAACCTGTGCAAAAGCACCCTCCTTGCCACAATATATAACCAATGGCTCAATTTGATTGTGCAATGAAGAGAAATTTAAATCATCAATCACAGCTACAATTTCTTTTCCATCAAACAGATTGGTCTCAGTATTTTCAATTCCAAAGGCAAGCAGGGCTGCTTTATTAAGCATACAAGTCTGACTAAAGTCGGCAGTTCTATCCCATGAGAAATTTCGCCCCTCAATGATATCAATAGCATAAAGATCGAGATAATCGGGGTCGATGGTACAAAAGTAACACAGCTTCTCATTATCAGGATTTCCTAGAGAGGCTTTAGTAAAACCTCCTCCCATTAAACTGGTCGAAAACGAAACACTTTCGATATAAGGATTCTTCAACAGGGCTTGTTTTAAAACCTCCTTTTTCGCAGACAAACCCTGATCCAGACGAAAAGAAATGACATCTTCATAACTGAAGCCCAAATCTTTAGTGAAGATATAATTAATCTGACTTTTCATGATAAAGGTCGCATTCAGAAGACAAGCCACAATCAACAATTGGAACACCAAAAGAGCTTTGCGTTGAAAACCATTCGAATTAAAAACCCTTTCCTTTTTCAGCACGCTTATCTCTTTTAGCTTGGAAAGAAACAATCCGGGAATGAGCCCCGACAGGAGTCCAATTAGAACTATAACAATCAGATAAATAAAATATAAGCTTGCGCGATTGAAAACGAGAGCGATCTCGATATTTAAAAGCTTGCACAGCTGCGGCAATAGCAATTCAATGACCAGAAGCGCAGCCCAAAAAGATACAATTGCAGTGCCGACAGCTTCGAAGAGGGATTGCGCCAGAATTTGAAAGCCACTGGCACCGTTTATTTTTCGGATGGCTATTTCCTTCATTCGGCCACCCGCTATTGCTGTAGAAAGGTTGATATAATTGATAACAACAATACCAATCAAGAGTAGGGCAATGGCAAAATACAGAGCCAGGGTTTGAGCGTTTCCATGCTCCGAACCATCATATTTATTGTCAACATAATCAAAATAGACTTCATTCAACGACTGCAGTTCCAGGGGAATTTTACCAGCAGAAGTGCTCATTCTGGATTCGTCGAGAAAAGCATTTATCTTAGTCTCAACATCGGAAGTCACAGCATTTTCTGACAATAGAAGATAGCTTAAACTGAACCACGAGGCACAATCAAAGCTTTGCTCCTCACCCTTTCCCCTTAAGCTCTCGATGGAAATAAAAGCCTGTGCCTGAATATGTGAATTATAGGGGATATCCGCCATCACTCCCTCTACCCTATAGGTCTTACCATTTTTAGCCTGAAGGCTTTCACCCATGGGAGATCGTTTTCCAAAAAGTTTATGGGCAAGCGATGTACTAATAACAATAGAATTGGGTACTTTTAAAATAGTGCTGGCATTACCTGATAGAAGTTGAAACGAAAAGACCTCAAAAACTTCGGGATCGGTATAATAGACTTTCCCAATTTTTATTTCCTTATTCTTATCAATAACACATAGATCTCCTGCACTGAACCTGACCATGGACTCGATTTCGGGCAGTTTATCTTTTAACTGATCGGCAAAACACAAAGGAGTAACACCATAACCTCCTGAATGTATGCGGTAAATGTTACTGGTATTTTTATGAAAACAGTCAAAGCTGGTTTCCTGATAAGCAAAGGTGAAGATAAGGGTGAGCAAGAGAAATGCCATTGCAAAGCCAATGGTATTGAGTATGTAGAAAAAACGGTTCTTTTTAACGCTTGCTACAAACGATTTTAAGTAATGTAAAAACATAGGATAACGATTAATTTAACAAATAAAGCATGATACCAGTAGTCGAAACAACTGATATTGAAACATAATTATCTATTAAACAAGATCGTAATCGTCTTGCTTTTGGTTTAGCATGCAGAGGATTAGCCGAAATGGCTTTTCCTTTATCGCTTTCAAGTTTATCCGTTTAAATTGGTAGGATTTGAGAAAAGTTCTGGAAAGGCGATCCTCGCAGCGAAAGGCATTTCCGAAGAAATTTTCACTTAAAAACAAAAAACATTTCAGACTGGGGAAATGGCTTTTAAAGGTGAATTTAATTTCTGGAATAACACCTTCGGTGCCATTGGGTAAGTCAACTGAGAGGCAGGTAGTATAATCTTCGCCTGCAAGTTTTTCTCCGTTTGGATCTGAAGCAACAAGCAGTACAAAGAAACTGATTACTAAAAGGTAGAAGATCTCTGCTCTCATACTTACAAAAATACAATTATATTCATAATAAACTAATTTGATTAATGATTAGCAATTTACAATGAGTGATTTTCGATTAGCAATTAATAAAAATGATGAGTGATTATCGATTAACAATAAGGTATTGAGCCGAATTTTCAGAATTGAGTTTCGACAAAAAAACCGCCCTCTCGTGTATCAAGTGATCGGGCGGACATAAGCATTAAACATCAAATCTTTTCAGTTTCTTCAAACTCCTGGAACTTATGCATTCGCTTTTTTAGAGCTGTTTCTATTTTTAGAATACTTTCGTTAATTTCCTTAATCATCGTTTCAAGTGGCCCTCCTGGCGCAACATCAGACATCACTTCCATATACCTGAATATCCTGTTCAAATTTGCATTCAAACGATTTCTAATCACACGTGTCTCTTTATCGTTCAGCTCGCTCACTTTTTTATCTTTACGATGAGAAATGGCATTAATTAAAGCCGTATGAGCTAACTCGATATTCCCCACAAAATTCTGAAATTTCAGCGTCTCTAATGCCAATTTAACCTCAGGCTTACGAATACAGTCGTTCAAAAACAATCTGGCAGTCACATTCTGTATATGATAGCTTTCCTTGTACAAATAGGCACCGTGCGAATTTATCAGTTCCCTCACCACGGCTGCATTCTCACGCTCAGTTTTAACCGGACTTAGCAGAAAAGCCTTGGTGATTAATTTGATTGCACGCCAGGCATCGTTAAAACGATCATCAGCTTGCTTCACATCATGCGTTTCGTTTACCGTACCCAGCTTATTTACCTGATTTTTGAGTTCGGCATTGCTTTCCTGAAGCCAGATTAACAGGTTGATCACATTGGCCTTTTCCCAATCGTAAGTTTTGGTGATTTGAATCACGTCATTGCTTAACGAAATACATTCTGCATTTCTGAATTTTGAATAGTTGAAGGTATTAAATTTCATGGCCATTTATTTTCATGAATGCCTATACAAGTTAAATCTCATCCTCATATAAAACAAAAAAAAGACATACCCGAAACGGGTAATTTCTTAAATAACACAACATTACACCAGCAACATAATCAAATAGCCAGAAAGAATAGACAACTATCTGAATTCAGCTAATATCAAACATCAACGAAGTAGACAAAGGCCTGATCTTGATTAAACAACTTATAATCCGGGATAGATTATAAATAATAAATTTACATGAAAGCATATTACCAAATATCAAACTGCCTTGGGCTGATTATGAAAGCCAGTTTGATTCATGCAAAGACTCACCGGAAAGAAAATACACTTTGAGAACTTATTCGAGCGACCTCCGGTAAAAACTGAGAGACTGGTACAAAAATGCATATATCCCAAATAAATATATCGATGTATAACAATCAACATAATCACACCAGTCATCGAACTTAAGTCAAAACATGACAGCTGGCCTAAATCTCATTCCCCGACTTGCAGTTTCATTGGTTCAGCTAATCGGGTTCGGAAACTTGTTAAAGTCAGGCTTCGCCATAGCCTGTGAGACCTGAAAGTTTCTGCCTGCCCCCTGTTAATCTTACAGAAATATCAGCATGAAAGTCTCCTGACCTCTCGACTATCTAAGTAGTGATATAATGTAAATGTAGCAGGCCTTTGTCTCAGAATACAGGACAAACAAAATATTTGGTAGTCTATCGTTTTGAGACGAAGCTCTAAAAAAATATTTGGGAAGCTCTCGTCTCGGCATACAAAACAAACAAAAAGTCTGGGAGCCCTTCGTTTTGAGACGAAGCTCTAAAAAATATTTTGGGATGCTCTCGTCTCGGCATACAAAACAAACAAAAAGTTTGGGAGCCCTTCGTTTTGAGACGAAGCTCTAAAAAATATTTTGGGATGCTCTCGTCTCGGCATACAAAACAAACAAAAAGTTTGGGAAGCCTTTTGCATAATGGGAAGGGCAAAAAAAAGACGCCCAAAGCACTTTAATTAAGCGTCTGAGTAAGGAGGCCATTATTTGGCTATCTCGTATTTTACTTTCCTCCCGCCCAGATCATAAGTCAGTCCGACTCTTACGCCCGATTCCCGAATTTGTTGGTGATTGTCTATCGGTGAAAACTGAAATAAAGAATGAAGCTTAGCATAGGGATTGACAAAAACTGAAACACCAACATCAAAATCATATTTAAGCCCCACTCCTATTAAGCCCCCAATTCCCTTTTGACTTTCTATGGGACCATCAGACATTCTATCAATATCCAGAAACACGCCGGCATTTACAAAAAAGTACTTAAACAGATTAACTCTTAAAGCCACTGGGATGTTAATGAGTGAAAATTCTGCTCTTTGGGGAGCTCCCACACTGCCAGATGGTAGATTAGGGCTAACAAGAATGGTATGTTTAGAATACTCCATACCCATTTCCAAATCAATCGAATTAAGTAAGGGATGGATATAAGTAATTCCCAAGGTATAAAAATCATCTCCCTTATAGCTTGGGGCTCCGGCTACTTTTTCGTCTCTAAAGACATCATTTTGACCATATGAAGCATATGTAAAACCAATCTTCCCATGTTTTTTGGGCTCATGAGTATCCTGAGCATATAATGAAATTGAAAACAAAAATATGGATAGAATTATTAAAAATCTCTTTTTCATGAGTTTGTATTTCAAGTTAATATTAGCCTCTGTGAGATGATGCACTACGAATGGATCTGGCCTGTATTATTTCTTCATGAACTAAAAAAATAAATAGGTACAGCTTAATCAATAGGCTGTCTTCAACTGATAAACATCATCAAATCGGATATCATTAATGGCGAATGATTTAATACACAATACAAAGTCTTCTCAAGTTATGAAAATAAGCCTAAAAACAATAATCATTACTGAGGATTAATTCGTTGCAAACAGACTTTTGGACAACATGTTATTATATTTCATATTAGACTAAATGGGGATTTTATTTTTTTGTCTCCCGGATAATCCGCCGTAAATTGCAGATAATACTGGTATTAGCAGTAAACTAACATGTTCTACGTAATAATTTAAAAGGAGGAAATCATGAGTAAAGTCGTAACTATTTACAAAGGAGAACAAAACTGTATTTCTACCAAATATCCTGAAGAAAAAACAGTTGCAATAGATTGCCCATACACAGGCAAAGGAGAAGAATTCTCACCCGGGAATCTGGTCGAATCAGCCCTGGGGGGATGCATGCTGCTAACTATGGGCACATTGGCTAAGAGAGACAATATTGATATCTCTGATACACGAATTGAAGTGAATATGATTGCTACCGACCAGCCAAAAATAAAATACACGGCAATCAATATAAATATCAATATGGCTAGAGATTATTCCGACACAGACAGGATGAAACTGGAAAGAGCGGCTGATGCCTGTCCTATTAAACAAAGTTTTGACAAGGAGATAAAAATTAACGTGAAGCATAATTATCCGGAAATATAAACCAGATATACATAAGGACTCATTCATTCTGGCCGAGTTCACCCGGTGTATCCGCCTAAAAAAAAGGGACAGCTCTTTCGAACTGTCCCTTGCATTATTGTCTTAATTCGATGTCTATTCGAATTCTGCCATTGTCTTCTTAATAATCTCGATTGCTTCGTGCAACTGAGTTTCGTTAATTGTCAAAGGAGGCGCAAAACGAATGATATGACCATGAGTCGGCTTAGCTAACATGCCATTGTCGCGAAGACGCATACACACATCCCAAGCAGTTTTACCACCCTTAGGCTTAATTACGATTGCATTTAGCAAACCTTTACCACGTACAAGCTCAATCATATCCGATTTAACAGCCTGTAATTCCTCGCGGAAGATTTTACCCATTGCTTCAGCATTCTCAGCAAGCTTTTCTTCTTTTACCACCTCTAAAGCAGCCATAGCAACTTCACAGGCAATTGGATTGCCTCCAAAAGTAGAACCGTGCTCACCCGGCTTGATACAAAGCATGATATCGTCGTCAGCTAATACCGCTGATACTGGCACAACACCACCAGAAATTGCTTTTCCAAGAATCAATACGTCAGGACGAACACCTTCGTGATCAACAGCTAATAATTTACCTGTACGAGCAATACCTGTTTGTACCTCATCGGCAACAAATAGTACATTGTTTGCTTTACACAAGTCGTAAGCTTTCTTAAGGAATCCGTCGCCTGGTACATAAACACCCGCCTCACCCTGAATAGGTTCAACAAGGAATGCACAAACATTAGGATCTTTTAATTCTTTCTCAAGAGCGTCAACATCGTTGTAAGGAATAACAACAAAACCTGGTGTGAATGGACCAAATCCTTTATATGAATCCGGATCGGTTGACATTGAGATGATTGTAATGGTACGTCCGTGGAAGTTACCATCACATACAATAATTTTTGCTTCGTTATCTGGAATACCTTTCACATCGTAACCCCAACGTCGAACCAGTTTAAGAGCTGTTTCATCAGCCTCAGCTCCTGTATTCATCGGTAATACTTTATCGTATCCGAAATACTTCGTTACATATTCCTCATATTTTCCTAGATTGTTACTATAGAATGCACGAGAAGTTAGAGTTAACTTCTGTGCTTGCTCCATCATTGCTCCAATAATTTTTGGATGACAGTGTCCCTGATTTACAGCTGAATATGCAGAAAGGAAATCGTAATATTTTTTCCCATCAGTATCCCAAACATGTACGCCTTCTCCTCTTTCAAGTACTACTGGTAGTGGATGATAATTGTGAGCTCCAAATTGTGACTCCTTCTCCATGTAGTCTGCTGCTGTCATTTTTGTTGTAGTGGTCATAAAATAAACATTTATAAGGTTTGTAAATTTTAGGTTTAATTATTTTTAATTTTGGTGAGCACAATTTTGTCATTTTTTTTCAGATAACAAATACTTCTTCATAATTTTTTCATGACTTTTTACATGTTTTAAAATCAACCGCAAAGCCTTTGAATACAACAAGTCTAAAAAAACTTAACAGTAAAAATGAATAAATATTATGCTTCATCCATTATATACTGAACGTTCCCTTTTTTCATCAAAATTTTGTGAGGAGAATTACTGTTAATTATTTTTTATCAACGGCCAGCAAAAATTATTTTATCCCGATCACATTTGCAGGCCAAAAGAAATCTCAATGGGGCTCTACTCCCGAAATCAGAACAGGATTGGGATGATATATTCTGCTAATTCCAGAAATAGGCCGCATCATATTCTATCACTCCAAACTGCTTCATTATCTCATCAACCTCTTCTTTATAAGTCTTATGACTATGTTGGTGCTTCTGATTCTGAATCGATCTTGTCACCACATCAACTTGAAAATGACTCACCGAAAAGGCTCCGTAACCGTTTTGCCAGGAGAAAGCTATATTATCGTCATCGATGGATTTCAACCATTCTGAGGATCCCTTTTTAACTTGCTCAACAAGTTTTGAAAGGGCTTGATCTTTCGACAAACGGAATAAAATATGAACATGATCAGCAACAGAATTGATTATTATGACGGGGCTATCGTACTTTTTAAATATATCAACTATACGAGCATGAAGCTCTTCTTCCCAAACCTCCTTAATGAAAGGCTGGCGATCTTTTGTACTGAATGTCAAGTGGACATAGAGCTGTGATAATGACTGTCCCATAAGCTTGGTGTTTGACCATAAAAAAGAAAAGACGACTTTAATTCAGAGGAATAAAATCAAGCCATTACCTAATATAATCAATTCTGAATGAATAAACAAAAGCATTCAAGCCAGTCCCTGGAAAGTTTGACTAAGCAGTCCCTTGGGCAGCTTGGCCTACCTATTAAAATGTGCTAAAAAATAGTCCTCAACAGAGTGATGAAACAACTTAAATAATAAATTCTCATTTCTCCTATCATAATTTTAGGATCTGTCGTATCTTAGCCCATCCTATATAAAAACGACTAGCTCATTCATAATGCAGAAACTATTTCTCTTCATTACATGCTTTCTTACTTTGTGTCTAAGCCCTGATCTTTATGCTCAAAACATGGCGAGTATAAAAGGTGTGGTTAGCAACGAGCAAGGACAGCCTATATATGGCGTACATATCAAGAACAAAGAAAATTCACAGACTGTCACCACGGATAAAGATGGGGTCTACCTTATTCATTGTGAGGCTGGCAAAAAAATCTCTTTTCAAATCTCGCATATTGCCTATCAAATCATTGAAAAGGACTTCTTTTTAAAGTCAGGACAATGTGAGCTATACAATCCCATTCTGAAAGAAAAAAGGCAAAGTCTCGACGAGGTCAATGTTGCAGAACAAGTCAAATTACAGAACAAAGGCATTTATCTACAAACAAAAGAAATAGACAAGCTGGCTTCAGCAGGTGGGGAAAGCATTGAACATTTATTAAAAACCTTGCCAGGAGTAAGTTCCAATAACGAACTGAGCTCGCAGTATTCGGTTCGGGGAGGCAACTTCGATGAGAACCTGGTTTACATCAACGATATTGAGGTTTACCGCCCTACTCTGATAAGATCAGGGCAACAGGAAGGGCTGAGTATTATCAATCCGGATTTGGTGTCCTCAGTGCTCTTTTCTGCAGGTGGATTCGATGCCAAATATGGAGACAAGCTCTCTTCAGTATTAGATATTAAATACAAAATACCACTTAGTTTTGAAGCCTCAGCAGATGTAAGCTTGTTGGGAACCACTGCACATATTGCCAATGCAAGCAAAAACAAGAAACTATCCTACCTTGCCGGATTTCGTTACAAAACCAACCGTTACTTACTGGCATCGCTTGATACTGAGGGGAATTACAATCCTGAATACAACGATTTCCAGGCACTTGTCAACTACCGTTTCAATCCGAAATGGAGTCTGCACCTCTGGGCCAATCTCAGTAAAAACCAGTACGGTTTTAAACCTGAAGATAGGGAAACAAATTTTGGAACCATCAGCAATGCGCTTCAGCTAAAAATGTATTTCGATGGACAGGAGAAAGATGAATTCATTACCGATATGGAAGCTATCAGTCTGAAATTTCATCCCAATAGCAAGAGTTTGTTTCAGCTGATTGCCAACCGTTATGCCACCACAGAGAAAGAGCGATTTGATATTCAGGCGCAATATTACCTTCAGGATTTGTATGTCAGTCAGGGCGGCGAAAAGGATGAAAGCATAGAAAATTTAGGCATAGGCACCTACCTCGATCATGCCAATAATGAATTGAGGAGAAAAGTTAACAGCATTAAATTAAAAGCAGACCATAGCTTAGGAGACCTGCACCTGCAATGGGGGATCAAGGCCTTACACGAAAAAACAGACGACAGAATTAATGAGTGGCAATACCGCGACTCTGCAGGCTATTCCATCCCTTTTTCCGATTCGAGGACAATGCTTGCCTATTCCCGTAACGCAGTTAACAGCATTTCAGGGACACATATTGAGGGCTACACGCAAGGCAATTATACATTCAGCAATGCCCGGGGAGATTTTCAGCTTTCAGCCGGCCTTCGCTATCACCATTGGACTTACAGAAACGATTACTTTCTTTCGCCTCGCTTCTCCCTTAACTTTATTCCCAACTGGAAAAAAAGAATGAAATTTCGTTTGGCGGTTGGCAATTACCAACAAATGCCTTCCTATCGCGAAAGCCTGAAAATTGATGGCAGCATCAGCCCGGACCTCAATATACAGGAGTCCTGGCACTATGCTTTGTCACACGAATACCTGTTCAAGATTAAAGAGAGAGATTTCCGCTTATCATCCGAATTCTATTATAAGGATCTTAAATCGCTTATCCCCTACGATATTGAGAATGTTCGTCTCCGTTATTATGGCGATCAAAAGGCAAAAGGCTATGCCTCCGGGCTTGAGTTTCGTCTCAACTGGGAATATGTACCCGATACCGAATCGTGGGTGAGTCTGTCCTTAATGAAAACCCGTGAGGATATTTTAGGCGATGGCTTAGGTTATATTGCACGCCCAAGCGACCAGCGGTTCAACTTTTCCATGTTTTTCCAGGATTACATGCCTGGCAATCCCTCGTATAAGATGCACCTGACACTAATTTATGCCGGAGGTTTACCCGTTTGGGTGCCTAAAGTAGGCAAGCAGGGGCAAAGCTTTAATATGCCCAATTACAAAAGGGCTGATCTGGGTTTTTCGAAAGAACTTCTGGATGCCAAGCAAGCCCAACACAAGGGCTTACTCAAACACTTTAAGTCATTATGGGTGGGTCTCGAAATATTCAATCTATTCGATATTAACAACACGGTTTCCTATCTTTGGATCAACGACATACGAGGAAACCAATATGCCATCCCCAACTACCTGACAGCTCGAAAACTGAATGTGAAGTTGAGTGCTAAATTTTGATTGATACAAATTATTACGTGATTTTATGCCATTACATTTTCAAAATCCTAACTTGTTGTGGGGACTCTTAAGTCTGGTTCTTCCTGTTATTATACATCTTTTCAACTTCAAGCGCTTCAAAAAAATCTATTTCAGTAATCTGAAGTTTCTAAAAGATGTCACAGCACAAAACAAAAACCGATCAAAAATAAAGAACTGGCTACTACTACTGAGTCGTTTACTGGCCCTGGCTTGCCTGGTTATTGCATTTGCACAGCCCTACATACCCAATGAGAATGCCAATCTGTTTAAGAAAGAACAGGGAAACATCGCACAAATTTTCGTGGACAACTCATTCAGTATGAATGCTGAAACCGAGAAAGGCATCGCTCTTGAAATAGCCAAAGCAAAGGCTATAGAACTGGTAAATTCCTTTACTGATGATGCTAAAATCAAGATCCTGAATAACGAGAGTAAGGGTAAGATGCCTCTTTTAAATAAAGAGCGCGCTATAGCAAAGCTACAGGAGCTGCAACCCACATCAGCCAGCAAAACCTTTTCTCAAGTTATTGAGGAAAGCTCTCATCTTGATTCTAAAGCAAACAACAAGCTCTATCTTTTTTCTGATTTTCAAAACTACCAGGCCGATTTTGAAAAGATGAGTCCTGACAGCAGTTTAAGTGTCAGTCTGATGCCATTGAGCATCCAGAGTAGCAACAATTTATTTATTGACAGCTGCTGGTTCGAAAATTCGGCCCACAAAGTCAATCAAAATGAAGAGCTCAAGCTAAGCATTCGCAATTCATCGAATGAAGCCTTCCGAAAAATCCCCATCAAGCTCTATATCAACGACAGTTTAAAATCTGTATCGAATTTCGATATAGCAGCTAAGGGAAAGCAAGAGGTGAAGTTGCGCTATAAAAATCAAAAGAGCGGCATCTATTCCGGACGAATTGAGATCAGCGACTACCCGATTACCTACGACAACAGCTTTTTCTTTTCATACAAGATTCAAGACAAGGCTACAATCATCTGCATCAATCAAGAGGATGAGAACCGCTACATTACTCAACTGTTTTCAGATGAGCAGTTCTTCGCACTTAAAAACATAAGCAAATCTCAGTTTCACAGGGAAACGCTTAGCGATACAAAGCTGATTATCTTAAATCAACTCTCAGGTATGGAAAGTGGCTTCAGACAGAAGTTAAGCAAGTACATTCATAAAGGTGGTCAGGTTTTGATTCTGCCACAGAATGAGAAAAACGATTCGAACAATGAGCTCTTAAGTGAATTGGGAGCTGGTAGCTTCAATCAACTCGATACAACATCTCAGGCGGTGGCTTCTATCGAACTCAATGCAGAAATCTACAAGAGGGTCTTTGAGCAATTGAAAAATGATGCGCGACTGCCTCAAATATACAAACACTTTAAATTGGGAAAAACAGGTACTCACATCAGCATTCCTCTTTGGAAAACCAAGACCAATGAGAATCTCTTTTCTCAAATCAATCTTGAACAAGGCAAGCTCTACATCTCAAGTTTTAATTTCGATCCCCAATGGACCAATGCCATTAAGCATCCCCTATTTGTGCCAAGTTTAATTAATATTGCCTTGAACAACAAAGCGCATTCGCCCCTTTATTATAATCTTAATTCTACAGAATATGCTATCGCAAAGGGGCTAAAATCAAACCGAGAGAAAGCTGTTTTCCATATCGAGAATAAAGCTTTAGCTATTGATGTGATTCCGGAACAAATTTCTCATTTCGATAAGGGCTTACTTCTAAACGCTCATGGGCAAATAAAAGAAGCTGGTAATTATTTCATTTCTCAATCGAATCAAATCCTTGCAGGCCTTTCTTTTAACTATTCCCGCCTGGAATCCGATCTGGACTTTTATTCATCTGGTGAAATCAGGGATCTTTTGGAAAAATATAAGCTTCCTTATACACTACTCGATTTGGATACCATCGACATGAAACTGATGGTCGAAGAACAAAGAGAAGGTAAAGCCTACTGGAAGTTATTTCTGATTCTGAGTTTCTTATTCCTGATGATGGAAGTGCTGGTTCAGAAAGTGAATTTCTTCCAGGCTAGATTTCAAATACAGTAAAAAAGGTCTAACCGAACACCAAGACTCAAAAAAAACATTAAAGGAACACAAATGGGGAATATTCTTCGGGGACTTTGTGCGCTTTGTGGTTTCTAAATCATGTAGAAGACGAATCTATTAAACCACAAAGGACGCTATGAACACAAAGTATTAATAGGTCTAATCTATTATTGAAATTTTTACAAGGGATAGATATCCATAGCAGTCAAACAATTAATTACATACAAAAGGGGAAGAAAAGCCTAATATCTTTTCCCTCCCCTTTTTCCTTAAAACGACTTTCTTAAATAATCTAATGCTGACAAACGTGATCTGCCGATTCACCATGTCCTGCACAGGTCATTCCTGAATCCTCCACACGCTCTTGCAAATAAGCTTCAACAAGCTCTCTCACATCACCTGAGCAACCTCGATAAACCTGAATTCCTGCTGATGAAATTTTATTAACAGCACCCTGTCCCATATTTCCGGCAAGCATCACCTTAACACCCATATCGGCAAGATGATTTGCCACATTCGATTTACAACCACACCCCTGTGGAGATTCCATTAATTCGATACTGCCAATTTTATTATCAGCAGTCAGTTCTACAATCGAAAAATACTCACAATGTCCAAAATGCGAATCAACCTGATTGTTTTTAGTTGGAATAGCTATCTTCATATGCTTATTATTTTGTATTTAGGTCATCCCGATGGCTATCGGGAGTAAGTCGCCAATAAAAGGTTCTTCTGTATGAAAAAGGACAGTTTATGGCTCGTTTTATATACTTATTATTTAATTTTTATTCAAGACCCATCAGTTTTAAGATGTCCTTGAGCCTGGTGTTGTTTTCATTGAGAATAATAAACTGAAGCCCTTCCGATTTGGCATGCTGTTGCAACTTTAGGCCCAATTCGAAAGCCACTAAAGTATCCACCTCATTGTCCTGACAGAGCAAAGACAGAATCTTAGGCCCCACACCTTTTTCATCTTTAGCAAAAGGGTTTTCGATAAATCGATAAGTACAATTAAATCGATCAACCAAGGCGAAAAAAGGACTCCTTGCAAACTTCAAAGAGAGTTGAGCGTCATTTTTATCGCTCATTACGGGTATAACTGCAATCATTTTTCGACCTCCACTTTTAATATGTCGCTACTCGAACACAGCATACATGAATTTAACTCATCTTCATTGGGATTATTAAAATGCGATTTGCATGATAAACACTCGTACCAGTGCTCATCGTAAACAATCTTTCCTCCTTCGATTCGAATAGGGTGAACTTCGATAAGTGCTTTGGCAATTTTCTTGCGGGCACGATCATAAATACGAGTCAAACTTGGACGGGATATTTCCATAATCTTCGAGGCCTCAAGCTGAGACAGGTTCTCGTAATCGAGTAGTCGAATCACTTCAAACTCTTCGATATTCAAACACACAGCCTGCGAAGGATTGGCATAATAGCCCTGCGGATTAAATCCTTTTACCCGTGGTGGGATCTGAATTTTAGAATTATTTCGTGGTCTGGCCATAATACATTGCTTCAATTACATCACAAATATAATGAACCTATGTTCTAAACCAATGATTTTAACAAAAAAAAACGACCTCTGCCGAGATCGTTTCTACTTCGCTATGGTAAGCGATATGCTGCTTTTGACTCTATTTTAAAGTCAAATGAGTTTAAAAAGGTGGCAAACCTATAAGCCGGGTCCTGTTTTCCCCGAAGGGAACTTCTATCATTTATCTAGGACATGCGTCACCGCATGTCTCGAGCAACCTACCCCCCGACATCGACCGAGTAAAATCTACAGCTGTCGGTGTACTTGATCTTGCAAGCCATGAGGCACACAGCTACCTATGTCACCATAAGTACTGGTGAGCTCTTACCTCACCTTTTCACCCTTACCCTATTTCCGAAAAAATAAGGCGGTTATTTTCTGCTCCACTACTATAAGCTTTCGCCTATCTTCCCGTTAGGAAGCATGGTACTCTGCCTTGCCCGGACTTTCCTCTCTTTCTTGCGAAACAGCGATAGAACGGTTTGCCGCTGCAAAGGTAATTTTTTTTGTGAATTTGTGATATTGTGAATTAGGCTTTTCTTCTAAAAAAGTCTTTAATACTGATCACTTCAGGATATTCACCTTATCCTTACCACATTAAAAGGCACAGCGCCTATATCCTTTATCCTTCCTCACCCCTACATCCCATCAACATAGAACCACTCCCCTTTTTCGAAACGAAAATAGGAATCTTCCTGCATCTCACGAATTTGACCTGCTTCGCTAAAAAGTGCCTTAAATTTCACCCTTCCTTCAGCATCACCAGGCTGTCCCTTTTGGGTGGAGACCACTTGCAAGCCCAACCATTTGACTGAAGAAGCCCAGTTTTTTATTTCGGCTCGTTCACTATTGGGACGGTTTTCAGGCGCATAAGTCCTCAGAATATAATCGACGTTAGCCGTAGCAAAAGCAGAATAGCGACTTCGCATCAGTTCTTCTGCAGATTGAGCTTTACGTTTTCCGGCATGCAATGCCCCACAACAAAGATCATAGGCCATTGGTTTACCGCAGAAACAATTATTCATATCAGTACAAAAAATAAAGTAAAAAAGGTTAAAGGATCAAGTTTAAAGTGAAAAGGATTTACTTATAAAATTCATTAAAGAAAACATCCAGTTTATCGAAATCCTGTTCTCCAATAAGTGTCAGGAATCTTGAGAAATTAGGTGCCACTGTTTTAAGACTGTCCTTGATTTTAAACATGGCATTAAACTCCGTAATAAATTCAGTACGCATGTCAAATGAACTCACCAAAGTCTCGTAGAACAAACGGAACAGGTTTTCTTCGTTATTCAAAACAGCATCATCAACAGAAATCACCTTGAGCAGGTTCATCAAAAGCTTAATATCCTTATACTCGATAGCTACGGCAAGTCCCTTGGTATAGTGAGCAAACAACAACTGCAGGGATTCTTTATCGTTGTAGGCAGGAATGGGGACTGGTATAAACTGGCAATCGGTATAAACAGCAAGAGCTTTCTCCTTTTCACCCATACTCATTAACACAAATGCCTTTACATTGCACAAACTCAACTGGTAAAACTCTCTGTATTTATCGAATACCAAATCTTTTTCAGCCTGTTCTAAAACGGGTAGTGCCTCAGACATCGCTTCATGTAACTTCGCTTTTCCTCTATTAATTGAATACTCTGCCATATACTGCAAAGCCCAATTAAGCCCATACACCCATTTCCCGGAAGTCGAACATGAAGAATAACCTTTAGAATATTCATTTCCGGCTTCTTTCAGCTCGCCAAATAAGGCAAATGCTGCCGCACGATGTTGTAAAATTTCCAAATAGAATCTTGGCTCATCTTTCAAAGCCACATGCGTATTGTCATTCAAAAATTCTCTGATAATTTTTGGATCTTTCTCTGTGATGCCCTTGTTGTATTGTTCTACCAGGCTTTTATATATATTTTCTGTTGTCATATCTATGAATTTTATAATATCAAATCTATACTACTGCTTATATTTTAATTTTCTGAACAAATCCCAGGGAAACCACACACAAAATGGCACCTGCAATGAACGGAATCTGCCAATGCCACATCCACAACAAACCGCCACAAACCGGAATAACGACAGCTGAAATATGGTTAATGGTAAAACCAACTGCCATAGACGGCGCGATATCCTGCTTATCTCCCGTTTTATGAAAATAGGTATTAATCCCCATAGAAAAGCCAAAGAATATATGGTCGATGATGTAGAGAATGGCTACGATCAGCCCGTTCTCGATAAAAGCATAGCCTAAAAACACAAAAATCAAACTGATGTATTCCAGACTAAGCATTTTGCGTTCGCCGAAACGATTGATACCTTTGGCTATATATGGCGATATAAAATAGGTGATAATGTTATTGATGATAAAAAGCAAAGCCACGTTCTGCACGCTAAAGTGATATTTCTGAACCAGCATAAATACGGCAAACACCACAAAAATCTGACGTCGTGCCCCACTTAAAAAATTTAAAACATAAAACAACCAGTAGCGTTTTCGAAGCACCATACCCTTATTCTGAGCAGGTATGTTCTTATTTTCAGGTTTCCAAAACAGAGCCCAGAAAGCAAACACAATTACCAAAGTGCCCGTTACAATAAAACTGGTTTGAAGCGAAAGATAATCGGCAAGCAACCAGATAAAGGCTCCCATAGCGACATTGGCTACCGCAGCCCAGCTCTTTTGCTTTGCAAAAACATGAGGGGCTTGTTCAAAATTAAAATACTGCAGGGTTAAAGACTTATTGGTGGTTTCGAAATAATGAAAACCAACTGACATAATTAATGTGGTAAAGATCAAACCATAAAATGAGGGAAAGAATCCGGCCAGGCCTACCCCCACACCTACAAGAAGAACTGAAATGGCTGACAAACGATGCTCACGAATAAAGAAAAGCACATAAATAACCAGTAGAGCCAGAAAACCAGGAATCTCTCTAACCGACTGAATGACTCCAATTTGAAAACCATTAATACCAACCTCATCGACTGCCAGGTTATTAAACAAGGTGCGCCATGCCTGATGTCCTGCTGTAGCAGCAATCACAAGCAGCATGAGATAGGCGTACATTTTATTCTGTTTGAGTTCCTGAAGCATAAGTCGATTATTAATTAAGCCTGCAAAGTTATAAATAGTAAGTTTAATGGACTTGAAAAATTTGTATTTTTACAGAGAATTAAAATTACAATCATGAGCCTAATCGACATTATAAAAAATCGGTACTCGGTACGTGCCTATCTTAACAAAGAAGTTGAAGAAGATAAATTACTGAAAATTCTCGAAGCAGGACAATATGCACCCTCGGCCGTCAACTTTCAGCCCTGGCATTTTATCGTGATTCGCGAAAAAGAAAATCACGCTAAGTTCTCTGAAATATACCATCGCGACTGGTTCAATGAGGCACCTGTTTATATCATCATTTGTTCCGACCACGAAAAGTCGTGGAAAAGAGCTGAGGATGGAAAAGATCATGCAGATATCGATGCATCGATTACAACAGACCACATGACTCTACAAGCGACCGAGTTAGGTCTTGGCACTTGCTGGATCTGTAATTTCCAGGTTGAAAAATGCCGTGACTTTTTCAATTTGCCTGATCATATCGAACCGGTTGCAATCCTGTCCTTAGGTTATCCTGATTTGGATAAACAGCCTGCAAAAAAGAGAAAAGGTTTAGAGGAAATTGTGCATTGGGAGAAATTCTAAATTGTTGAATTTAGAATTGTGATTTAAGAATACAGAGAGCCTCAGACATTTCATTAATCTGACATCAATTCACCCTTGGTTTCAACTGTGAACCCAAAACTGATAGGTTCTACTATTAGAAATATATGAGTAAAATACCCGTAACAGTCATTACAGGCTTTTTAGGGGCTGGAAAAACCAGTCTCCTGAATCACCTGATTAAGAAACATGATGAAAAAAAGTTCGTGATCATCGAAAATGAGTTTGGTGAGGAGAATATCGATTCGGAATTGGTCACCAATATCGACAACGAAAATTTGTTTGAGCTGACCAATGGCTGCATTTGTTGCAATCTGAATACCGAGTTGTATCTGGTACTCGAAAACTTAATTAAAAGCACCAGCAACTTTAATCATCTACTGATTGAAACCACTGGAATTGCTGATCCCGGCAATATTCTGGCAGCCTTTATTTCCGATCCGGGTATCAAATCCAAATTCGAACTCGATTCAGTCATCTGTCTGGTTGATGCCGCCAATGCTGAACAGGATTTAGAGAATGAAGAGGTGCTGAACAAGCAAATCGCTATTTCAGACACACTTGTGCTCAACAAAACAGATCTGTCTTCTGCTGATAACATCGAGCGACTTTATTCTAAGATTAAAGAAATCAATCCTACAGCTTGTATTCATAGAGCCCAGCAATCAAAACTCGATAAGCAACAACTGCTCGATGTTTATGCCTATAAGCCTCAGAAAATCTACCAGTTTCTATTCTCGGTAGATGGGATGGAAAAACCAGAAAACAAGCATAAACACAGTATTGAGAACTATTGTTTTAAAAGTAGTCGGGCTCTCGATCAAATGAAATTTGGGGGCTGGCTGGATGCCTTTTTGCAGTTTAACTCCGATACGATCTATCGGGTTAAAGGCATTCTTAACATTGCAGGTCTTGATAATCGCATTCTCCTGCAATCGGTGCACACACAAATTCAGGCCACAGTAGGCCGCCCATGGGAAACTGATGAGAGCAGGGAAAGTAAAATGGTATTTATCGGAAAAAATTTAAACCGGGAAGTGATAGATAGAAACCTCCTGGAGCTTTGCGATTAACTAAAAGAAGCCACAAGTCAGAACTCATCTGCTTGTGGCTTTTTCTTTATCTATTCCATGGCTTTCCAATCGCCGGAAAAAATGATTTTATCTAAAGGGCGTTGTTCACGTTCACGGCTTTCCATCTTCCGAATGTCTTCAGGAAGTTGATCGGAATCACCCATATAACCCAAGGCGATCATACTCACCACATCAAACTCATCGGGAATTTGAAAGACTTCACGGGCTTTATCAGCCGAGAATCCTGCCATTTGATGCAGGTAAAGATTCATGTGTGTGGCTTGTGCTGACATATTTCCCATTGCCAATCCAACATCGTGACGGCCATGAGCATTGGCATTTCCATTATGGGCAAAATGCTTTCTGCTAAGTGTTAAGATGATCACAGGGGCTGTCTTTACCCACAACTGATTAAATTCTCCCAAACAAGAAAGTAAATCCTGGTATTCTTCTTCCTGGTTTTTTGTGGCATAAATAAATCGCCAGGGTTGTTCATTAAAACACGAAGCTGCTAATGATGCCGATTCAAAAAGTAAGGTCAAATCATTTGCATCAGGAATTCCGGAGTCGAAAGCACGGGGGCTCCATCGCTCTTTTATCAAGGGATGAATTGCATTTTTTTCAGTCATGAGCTACAATTTTAAAGTGAGATTATTTAAAAGTTAAAATTCTGCTAATACAAATCGTCAACCAGGCTTCCTAATTTATAGTCGAGCTAAACTTCTCTGATCTTAGGTTTCGCAACCCCCATTTCAAGAACAAGACCACGCTAAACCACTGAACCTGACAAATATTAGAAACTTCACTTACTTAAAGATATCGAAAATTACTTTAAAAGAATATGCCTTAATAATAACACCCTTATTAATTCACATAAAATCATGGAACAAGCATCCAATTCATCTTCACTCAGGTGTTAAAAATTCGAAACCAATGAATTTCAGGCTTATAACTAAGAAAAAAGCTTATCTTTGCCGAAGTTATTTTATAGATACATAGACTATGAGAGCTAGTGCCTTCTTAATCATTCCACTATTAATCTTCATCCTTACAGTGGATCTATACACCTACCGAGGCATTAAACCCATTTTAAATAAAATCCGTAATTCATTTTTACGCAAGGCTTTTAAGCTGGTCTACTGGTCAGTATCGATACTCATGTTTGCGGCGTTTGTCCTGTTTTTTTTCACAATAAAGCATGTACAAAAAGCCGAAGCATATGTGTATTTCAGTTATTTAATAGGTGCTTTTGCTCTATTATATATCCCAAAGTTTATTCTGATTCTTTTCGTATTACTTAAAGATGTGGAGAAAGCTGCAATATGGCTCTTCAGGGCAATTGCAAATGTGAAGAAGGAAAATAAGTTAGAAACAAAATCGAAAAGAAAAATGGAGCGATCCGAATTTTTATATCAAATGGGCCTAATACTGGCCGCAATCCCTTTTGCATCCATTTTGTATGGGGTCACCAGAGGAAAGTACAATTTCCGTCTCATACACGAGACCCTGAATTTCCCAAACCTACCAGAGTCCTTTAAAGGTTTTAAAATTGTGCAGATATCGGATATACACCTTGGCAGTTTCAATAAAAACTTCGAAAAGATAGAAAAGGCTGTTGAACTCATTAACGAACAGAAACCCGATATCATCCTTTTCACAGGAGATTTGGTCAATAATTTCACCGAAGAAACCGAAGGCTGGGCCCCTGTTTTAAGTCAGATGAAGGCTTCGATGGGGAAATATTCGATCATGGGGAACCACGACTATGGTGATTATTCTCACTGGCCCTCACCCGAAGCGAAAGCGGTGAACCTGAAAGGAATAAAAGATTTCCATAAGGAAATTGGCTTTAATCTTCTGCTTAACGAAACCGAACGTCTTAAGATAGACGAGGATGAAATTGCTCTTATTGGGGTTGAGAATTGGGGTAAACCACCCTTCCCTCAACATGGTGATCTTGATTTAGCGATGACGAATACTGAGGATTTACCATTTAAGTTGCTTATGAGTCACGATCCTTCTCATTGGGACGAAAAAGTTCTGGAAACTGATATCGATCTAACATTTGCTGGTCACACACATGGCATGCAATTTGGCATTGAACGCGCAGGCATAAAATGGAGTCCGGTTCAATACAAATACCCACGTTGGGGTGGTTTGTACAATAAGGGTAAACAATTCCTATATGTGAATCGTGGATTTGGCTATATTGGCTTTCCAGGACGAATTGGGATGCCACCTGAGATTTCGGTCATCGAACTAAACTAGTTGATGTATTCATACGATAATGTGTTGATACAATGATGTGTTGATGTGGTTGACATTCTAACCTTTAGACACTCTTCCCTTTTGACTTTACGACTCTTGGACTTTTAGACTTTTGCACTTTTAGACTTTCCTTGCCAGCCGTAGCCTTGGCGAAAGATGATGAGACCTTTCGACCTTTGTGACTTTTGAACTTTATAAAAAACTCAAGTTTACATCCTTCAGGAATTTCTCTTCGAGCAATCGAACGACACGCTTGACTACAGTACGGCGTATCTCCAATTCCACAGGCAGGTTAGGATCTTGATGAGCAAAGTTAATCCGTGTCCCATTGATAATGGAAATCTGATCGCTTTGTAAAAGGTAGTGTACTATCTGATCGGCAGGTCCTTCTCCCAGCTGGTAGTTGTTATCGTAATCTTCGAGAATTCGTGCGACTTTACCAATGGTTAAAATCCCTTCGGTAACCAGATTGATACCCTCCATAAAAGCAACGGGTGGCAATTCCGGATCGCTAATGGTCATGCCGGGTGCAAACTTTAAACCCAATTCGCGACTGACGATTTCTGCCGTTGAGCCGCCACAAATTATCTTCTTCCCCTTAAAGTGATAGACGCGCATGGCCAGCTCCGAGTCCTTTTCCATCTCGAATGGAGGCCCCGTACAGATTAGCAGTTTACGAGGTTCTCTAAAATAGATCACACCCGCACTGGTATCATCCTTAGGCTCGTCCTGATCGTTACGGGAAGCACGTTTCACAATTTTTTTACCGAGAGCTGTTGATGAAATATAGGGTGACGCTTTAATATTTTGTTTGACAAATTCGACTGCATTATCAAGTCCCCAACCAAAAGGGTAAGCCTGACTGCCCATACCCGATTGCATAATCCCATCGGACCAGAAAAGAATTCGATCCTCCTTACGGGCATTAAACTGACAAGCTCTTAAAATCTTACCCTTATTCTCTTCACTTTCCAGCTCTATAATTTCCCATCCCGGATCGAAAAAGCTATCCCCTCGCATGATCACACAATCAGGATTATCGAATTCCATAATTCGTGTCGTGCCATCGTATTCAATATCGACAATGGTAAAAGTAGAATAGCTCACCTTTCGCACACTACACACGGGCAGTGTGTTCATGATAATCTCAGCAATGGTTTTAAAATCTGTGTGCTCTATGGTAAAATTCATAGCCATTGATGCCGTTAGGGTTGCCAAAACATTCGCCTTAACACCACTCCCCATGCCATCGCTCAGGATTACAATCGTACGGTTCTCTTCTTTTATTCTGCGAGACAAAAACACATCACCACATATCATGTCGCCATGATGAAACAACTGGGGGCAATCAATATCTAAATGAAATTTTTCTTCCATGAGAATGTTTTAACTTATCTAATTAGGCACGCAAACCATCTAACAGTTCAACCATCAAATCATTAATTATAAATCTTCAACCCAAAATTACAAGAGTCTATTCTTCTTTTGTATGAGATTTAATGATAGAGTTCAGGATTTTCTCCGTTTTCGAAGCCGATTCACCAAGAAGAAATGCGATTTGCTGAACGGTTTGTAAGTTCTCCTTAATCACATCGCGAGCACGACCAATCACCTCTTCTGTTCTAACCTCAGGAGCATAAAGGTCGCGAATGATACCACCTACGATCTTATTCTTTTTAATGGTAAAGACTGAAACGTTAAACAAACGACTGCCAAAGGGCACATCCTTTTTCAGAATATCTTCCCCATTCATTAGTACGGTTGAAAACAGTCGATGAAAGGGGATAATTTTGGTTAAGTCGGCATCGACCAAACCCGGAATAATCTCATTAAGCACCTGAGTTTCTTCTCCCAACAAGTTAACAAAGCTGTTATTCGACTCAATTATTTTCAGATTCTCGTCCACAATTACCACACCAGTTGGTAATTTCTGAAGCATGGCCGAAATGGTTTCGGTAGCCTCCTTAGCCAGGCGGTGTTCCTCTATTGCCTGTGCTTCTGATTCCTTGAGAGCCACCTTTGTCTGCGTCAGTTTGTCATTAGCTTCGCCCAATTTCTTAATATAGGCATTCATATTTTTGATGGTGACCGACGAACATTGCTCAAACTTGGCAATGCCCTGAACAGTAGCCTCTGCAAATTTTTTGCAGGTTTCGTAACCACAAGATCCACAGCCAAGCTGATCTTCAATTTTCCCCTTACCCATTTTATGAAGCACTTCCTGCACTTCTTTCTCTGTTGGAACAGGCAGGCGATTGTCTTTGATTGAAAATTTTCGGGAAAGGTCGATATGCTGATAGGCATCGATTTCCTTTTGCCACTGTTCCTGGTCAAAGGTCTTCAGACGTTTACGGACGTATCGCACAACCTGAGAACGACGTGAAAATTTTCGGCCTCCCTGAGAGGTACCATGTCCCATAATGCAACCATCGCAATAAAAAAGATCGAGATGTTGATTCAGCTCACTGTTTCGTTGGAATTCTTCAAGGGAACGCAAAAAGTTATTGCGCCCTTCGGTGCTGATGATATTCCCACGGAGCATGCTGTTATCGATCTCAGCAGCCTGAAACAAGCCATGACTCACAGGAAACAAGCCTCCTATCCTGGCAAATGGTGGATCGAATTCAGAAAACTCAACCCTTGTTTCAGTTATCCCTTTTTCTTTAAAGAGCTTTCTCAACTCAATAAAACTAAGTACAGCCTGAATTTCACCATCACTTTTATTAAAGAACTTCACATCGTCCTTACTTGGCAAACAGGGCGATAAAGACACAATTTTCACATCCTGCCCATATTTTTCACGAACCACCTTGGCCATGGCAATAATTGGATTAACAATGGGAGCTAAATTATCCACTAAATCAGGGAAATAACGCTCCACATGATTCACCAAAGCCGGACACTTGGTCGAGAGATAATATTTTCCATGGAAATTGTTAAAGAGTTCCTTGTATTTGTAGGCCACCAAATCGGCACCAAAAGCGGCCTCAACCACGTAGTCGAATCCCAGGTCACGAATCATGCCCACAAAATTCCGGTAGTCAAGAATATCGTCGAACTCACCCGAGATACTGGGGTCGCAAATGGCCACTATCTTTTCATCACGACTAAGAAGCTCCTTCACATAGTCTTCTTCGTTTCGATAGACAATGGCATCCTGAGCACACATACTCACACAATTACCACAACCAATACAACGATTAGGTATAATATTGGCGTGATTATCTTCAATCTTAATGGCTTTGGCCGGACAAACCCGAATACAGGTATAGCTCAGGTTACACTTATCCTTTATGGTGGTGATCAGTTGCATGGATTGGGGATTTAGGGGTTAGAATTAAGAGGATTATGACACAATTGTCATTCCCCTCAGGCTTCTTCAAAAACCTTCTTCAGAATATCAATGGCGCCGTCGGAATCGACTTCCTGATATAAATCGTCTTCAATTTTCAGAATAGGTCCTTTCGAACAGTTCCCAGTGCACAATTCTCCATGAAAAAAGACAAGATCTGATAAGTTGTTCTTATCGAAGAATTCTTTAACAGCTTGTAATGTCTTACCATTTCCTCTTGAAAAGCAAGAACTGCCCAAACAAATGGTGATGTCTTTTTTGTCGCTCATTGTTTATCGTTTATCTATTGTTTTTTCTTTATGATTATCGGATATCGGGTTTCAGTTGTCAGTTATTAGTTGTCGGTTATAGGTTGTATCAACGCCGAACTCAATACAAAAAAAACATTCGAATTATGAACTTTTCTACCTTTTGACCTTCTCGCCCACCATAGCAAGCATTGCGAAGGTGGGTTACTTTTTGACTCTTCGACCTTTTTCCAATCCAACTTTTAAATATAACTAAGATCTACCTCTTTCAAAAACTTTTCCTCCAAAAGCGCAGCGATGTTTTTTACAACTGTTCGACGGATTTCGAGTTCAACCGGTAAATTAGGGTCCTGATGCGCCACATTGATCTTTGTTCCGTTGATAATTTCAATTCGATCACTTTCGAGCAGAAGTTTCACAATTTGATCGGCAGGCCCCTGTCGCAGAACGGTATTCTGATTGTAATCCTTAAGCAAACGCTGCACTTTACCAAGGGTTAGAATGCCTTCGGTAAGTAAGTCTACCCCCTTAAGGTAGGAAACAGGAGGCAGTTCGGGATCGGTGATCGTTAAATCGATTTTCAACTCTTCACCAAACTCCCTTGATAAGATACCAGCCGTAGTTCCCCCACAGGCAATCTTCTTCCCCTGAAATTCGCTCACCTGACGGGCCAACTGGGCATCCTTGGATTTACTGTAAGGAGGGCCTGTGCAAAGGAGCAAATCACGGGGTTCGCGAAGATAAACCACCGCACAGGAGGTATCATCCTTAGGCACATCGCCATAATTGGCAGCCGCCCTGTCGACCACTGCTCTCCCCAATTGCTTAGCAGAAAGATAGGGCTGACGTCTGATCATACCTCTCACAAATTCATTCAAATTCTCTATACCCCATCCGAAAGGAAAACGCTTGCTGCCCATACCTGAATTGGTCACGCCATCGGAACAAAACACAATCCGATCTTCTTTCTCAGCCTTAAAGCGATAGGAGTACAAGGTTTTCCCCAGGTTATTGGCCCCTTCGATACTTAGCTCCTCACACTTAGGCTGAAACAAGTCCAGGCCGCGAAGAATCAGACATTCGGGGTTGTCGTAACGAATGATACGGGTTTCCCCATCACACTCAATATCTACAATGGTAAAGGTTGAATAGCTGGCTTTTCGTTTGCTGCAGATGGGCAGGGTTTGCATGATGACTTCAGCTGCCTTACGGATATCCTTATTCACCCGCATGTAGTTGAGTACCATCGAAGCGGTTAGCGTCCCCAGCACATTGGCTTTTACCCCACTGCCCAGGCCATCGGAAAGCACAAGCAGGGTTCTCCCCTCCTCTTTTATCTTCTCCGACATAAACACATCCCCGCATATCACCTGTTTTCCAGGGTTCTTTTGCAGGCACTCAACTTCTATATAATAATCGGATTGCATATTTTATTAGTTATGAGATATCAGATGGTATTCAATATCTATAAATCTCTTCTATAAACTCTTCATATTAAATCTAACGATAACGGCATTGTAAATCAAGAAGCAGCGCTGTGCCCTGTTTCTAGCAGAACAATGCTTTGGGTGTTGGTATATCTTTTTAGCTACAAACAGTTCGGTGCGCTGCACCTCTATGTTGAAATATATAATAAAACATTCTGCGGCAAATTAATTTTATTCCCTTGTCAAATACCAGTCCTTATCATCACATTAGCACATCATAAAATCATCCTTCGACTCCGCGCTCAGGACAGCTCATTTCTACTACTCCCGATAGCAACGGGACAATGCAAGCCTCATTCCCACATCAGCACATCAGCACATTAACAAATCAGTCAATCAACGCATCAACTAATTTTTATCCTCGGGGACCGTGTAAAACTCGACAATAGAATTGAGCATATCCTCGGTTTCGGAGGCATTTTCACCCAGGAGGTAAGCAATTTTCTGAACCGTTTCGAGATTCTTCTGATTCACGGCCTTGGCCCTGTTTATAACCTCTTCCTGCTGAATAAAGGGCTGAGACATGTCTCGTAAAATGGCGCCCACAATCTTATTTCGCTGTATGGTAAATAGGCTGAGGTGCAACATCTTATTCCCCAGGCGGAAATCACGTTCCAAATTGTCTTCCCCGGTACTCAAGACCGACGAAAAGAGTTTGTAAAAAGGGGCTATCTTTTTTAAACTGGCATCCTTCAAGCCGGGAATAGTCTCGAACAGTTGCTCAATTTCCCCCCCCATAATGCGGGCAAAGCTCTGATTGGCCTCAACAATTTTTAATTCCTCGTTCACAATCACCACACCCGAAGGTATTTTGCCTAAAAGGGCGGTTGATTTGTCGTGAGCAATTTTTCGCATATACGACGCACACATATTTGGTTCCGACTTGTCTTCGAGATAAGCCTTGGCAAATTCACGACAGGAATTATAACCACACCCCCCACAATTGATTTCATCCTTCTCGGAGTATTTACCAATCATATTCAGAGCTTCCTTTATCTTATTCTCGGGATGATCGGGTTTATCTGCCACATCGATATTATCGAAATCGCGAAGGATAGAAAAATCGGCTATTGCCTTCTCCTCCACCTCTTGCTCACTGCGATTGATAATCTCTAAACGTTTCAGTGCCCTGGAATAGGTCTTTCGGGCACCGGGGCCATTCACACAACCACCTTCGCAAGCCAAAAGTTCCAAAAATAACAAGCCCGGCTTTTTATAATAATTCAAATCCTTAAGCACATCATCTATACTGCTGATACCCGAAAAGGTCATAAACACGGCATCAGTCGTCGATGCATTGTTCTTGATACCCGCAATCATGCCCCCATCAATGGGATACAAACTGCCTCGTCCGGCGCGTCGCGGCACAAAACCAGGCTCGGTATCCGACTCGTAAAACAGATCGGCTTCCAATCCCTCTTCGTCGAACCACTCAGCCAAATCCTTAAAGGACAAGGAGGCTTCCAATAAATCTCCAAAGGCATCACTCTCCGATTTCTTAGCAATACAAGGCCCTATAAAAACAATTTTACAATCCTCGCCATACTCCTGCTTCAACATTTTGCAATGCGTTAATAAGGGTGATAAAAAGGGCGTGATGTAATCTTTATATTGAGGATAATGCTTACAAACCATCTCTACTACCGAAGGGCAAGCCGATGAGATGTAAATACCCGATTTCTTTTCTTCCAAAAAGGTATTCACCTTCTGCGACACAATCTCAGCTCCCAATGCTGTTTCGGACACCTGAGCAAAGCCCAATTCCCTGAGAGCGGCAACCAGCTGTCCATCCTTCAGATTTGGAAATTCGGACATATACGAAGGAGCCAGAGAAACCACCACATTGTCGTGATGTTTCAACAGGGATTTCACCCGGGTTAAATCGTTGCGAACCTTCTTGGCTTTCACAGGGCAGACAAGGGTACAACTCCCACAATAGATACAATCTTCGTGAAGAATCTGAGCGGAATTATTGATCACCTTAATGGCTTTCAACTTGCATTCACGTATGCACTTATAACAATCCTGACAATCGTTTTGCTCGGTATATACGGGTTTAAAAACATCCATTTGATTCTGACTTTGCTTGTGATAAATTTCAAATCAAAGCTCAGTATTTATGTGTTTCATTGATCATGTTTTGGGATATTCTAGAACACATCTAACTAATTCAGATGGGGTTTAAATAAGCTATAAACAGGTGAATTTTATGGATTCAAGAAAAGGGATAGTCGACTCCTACGGAGCCGTTGGTAGTATTCTGTATGCGAGTGCTACAAACAGAAAAATCCTACGGATTCGATTAGCCATTTGAACGGTCATACTCTGACTATAGGCCAGCTGTTAATGTCATGGTATGACTAAAATAATTTCCCGCAGAATACGCAGATGAGCGCAGAAAAAAGGGATTAAAACTATGATAGATCTACCTATTAATAAATATGGTGTTCAACAACTTATAATCGACTCCTCCCTTCGACTCCCGTTAGGGGTGCGAAACGGGACTGTATTCGGTTGCTACAAACAGATGAATTCTACGGATTCGATTAGCCATTTGAACGGTCATACTCTGACTATAGGCCAGCTGTTAATGTCATGGTATGACTAAAATAATTTCACGCAGAATACGCAGATGATCGCAGAAAAAAAAAAAGGGCGTTAATCATGACAAGCACACCCATTTATTAATCTGGCGTTCAGGTGCTTTCAGTCGACTCCTACGGAGCCGCAGGTATGGCACGGCATGCGATTCTACAAAAAGGTGAATCCTATGGATTCAAAAAGAACAAGCTGTTGGTGAAGAGAAATATCCATTCCCGCCTGATAAATCCATGGCACATCAAATTAAAGAGATCATAATTTTTTATCGCATGAATTTGTGAATTATACTTGCCATGATTTTGGCAAATTAGTCTTAAATTGAATACTCAGAAACAGCAGACAGTTAAGCAATTAAAACCTACCTTAACATGAAACAGCCCTTCTCCTCTATCCAATATGGCTTTGTGCGCATTTTGAGAGCATGATACTAAAATGAGATACTGCCCTAAAGGCCTTACCCTGCGGAACATTGTAGCACATATAAACAGAAATCATGAAAAAAATTATATTAAGTCTCACTATTTTATTTTATTGTTTTTATGTAACTGCTCAGGAGAAAAAACCACCAACTTTTATCTCTGACAGTCTTGATAATTACATCACAAAAGGCATGAATGACTGGAACATACCTGGCCTTTCCGTTGCCATAATTAAAGATGGAGATGTCGTTTTCATAAAGGGATTTGGCATTACGAATATTGATAGTAAAGAACCCGTAGATGAGAATACACTCTTTATGATTGGCTCCAATACAAAAGCTTTTACTGCAACCATGCTTTCCATTCTACAACAATCAGGCACTTTAAACTTGACAGATAAAGTTCAAAAATGGATGCCTGAATTTAGATTAAATAATTCACTAGCAAGCAAAGAAATTAATATTATCGATTTGCTTTCACATAGAATTGGTTTTGAGACTTTTCAAGGAGACTTTACCTATTGGGCTTCCAACCTAACGCGAGCAGAAGTGATTCAAAAAATGAGTTTAATAAAGGCTCCTTATGATTTTCGAACTAGATGGGGTTATTGTAATGCAGCATATGTTACTGCAGGTGAATTAATACATAGAATTACTGGTAAAAGTTGGGAAAAAACAGTGAAAGACAGCATTCTAATTCCATTAAAAATGAACAGAACTTTAATGTTAACCGATGAACTAAAAAATGCTCAAAATGTCGCTTCACCTTATACAATAATAAATAATTCTCTTACGAAAATTCCTATCACTAATATTAATAATCTTGCACATGCAGGAAGTATGAGCTCAAGTGCGAAAGATATGACCCATTGGTTACTCGCTCATCTTAATAACGGTAAAATTAACGAGGAACAATTACTGTCTGCCCGAAGTATTAAAACTATTAGAAGTCCTTCTTCTATTTTAGGAATCGACCCAAGAGACGACAAAGAGACTCATTTTTATCTTTATGGTATGGGACTTGGTATTAAAGATCGAGACGGAAAACTAGTCTATTCTCATACTGGAGCTGTTGATGGTTTCTTATCATCAGTTATGTTCGTGCCTGAAGAGAAACTTGGAATTATTGTATTGACAAACACTGACCAAAATAATTTCTTCCAAAATCTGACTAACGAAATACAAGATGCATATCTCGGATTACCATATCAAAATTATAGTACCCTATCTCTTGAGAGGTTTAAGAAGGATGAATTAAATGATGATTTAAGGATTGATTCTTTAAGAAACATTGTTACCTATAATTATAAACCTAGTTTACCTCTAAAATATTATTCTGGCAAGTATATCAATGAAGTTTATGGAGAGATTGAAATTAAAATAGAAAAGAATAAATTGAATATTTACTTCTCAAATCATCCAGATTTAATTGGCAAGTTGGAGCATTTGCGAAAAGACAATTACTTATGCACCTACTCAAATCCAACTTTTGGAATAGTAGAAATTCCTTTTAAAATTAAAAATGATGAAGTTACTGGATTAACACTTAGAGTAGCTGATTATATAGAGTTTACTCCTTACGAGTTTAATAAAACAAATTAAAAGTGTTATAACAATGGCTAAAAAACCATCTACTTATGTTAAAATGAAAGCTTTCTATACTACGTGATACCCCAGAAGCGTCTATTTTCATGGCCTTTGCATACTAAAACTATGGTGCTAAAATTCTCTGAAGATAACAGAGTGGAGTGGATTAAAATTCATGAATAGGAGAAAGAAAAAGTGGCTGGAAAAATAGGAATAATACCGTCTATAAAAACAGAAAAGAACTTACACCACAGAATATCATGATTGAAATATTTTAATGAAAAAATTGCATTTTGACAACGAGAAACAGAGGTAAACAATCCAATGATGATAAATGGTTTGCCCCCAAATGGCACCCCATTTTCGCAGAAGCAGTTAATGATTTTTGTTATTTTCTCTCAAGAGGATATGCCGAAAACTCTGTGCTTCAAATTGTGGGTAATCGTTATAAACTTAATAAAAGGCAAAGAAATGCAATACTTCGAATAAGTTCCAGCGATCAGGAAATCAATGCTCGACATCAATCCGTTTGTCAGGTTGCAAATCTAAAAAACAAAGTAATTGACATTGATGGATTCAATCTATTAATCCTTTTGGAAAGTGTATTATCGGGAGCTTATGTTTTTAAAGGAAGAGATAGTACTTATCGGGACATCTCCAGTGTGCACGGTTCTTATAAACGGGTTAGAAAAACAGAACACGCGATTCTTTTGGTAGGAAATACATTAAAGGAGATGAAAGTAAAATCTGTTAAATGGTATTTAGACCAACCGGTTTCCAACAGCGGTAAACTTAAAACGAGGATCTTAGAAATAAGCAGAGATAATCAATTCAACTGGGATGTAGAACTCGTCTTTAATCCTGACAAAGTATTGGCGAATAGCGAAAACATTGTCGTTTCCTCTGATGGTTGGATACTCGATCGTGCGCAGAAATGGTTTAACCTTGGAGCATTTCTTATCGAAAATCATATAACAGAATCAAATATTATAGTTGTCTGATTTATTGAGGCATAATACTCTGAGCGCAATGAAATATTAAAATGAAGAAAATGGATATGTGAAAAAATAAATCCTGTACAGAACAAATTACATATGCTATACTCTCTATGAGCGAATACATCACATGTACCAACCCTTGGTAGTAATTAAAGAATAATTGCAATATGATAAAAATCTTTAGAAATATTCGGAAACAATTACTGACAGAAGGAAGACTACGAAAGTACATCTTATATGCTATTGGTGAAATTTTTTTAGTTGTTGTTGGAATCTTAATAGCACTGTCAATCAATAATTGGAATAACATTAAAATCCTGAGGCAAACCGAATTGAAAATCTATGAAAACCTTAGAAACCAAATTTATGAGGATAGAGACATCTTAAATGGTGTTATTGACTACAACAAAACCTATCATGAGCAATATGATTTTGCAAATCAAATAATAAAAAAAAACAATAGAAATAAAATTGATACACTTATCCAGATAGCTCCAAACATTTACAAATACTCGGATTTTAACAGGACTGGTAATATTTATCAAAATCTAGTAAATAGCGGAGACATTAAGCTCTTAAAAAATTCTTCTATTGTTAAGAGAATCCAGGGTCTGGAGGAATTATATATTTATATTAACAGACTGGAAGATAATCATTTCAAAGTTATTCTTAAATATGGAGGCACAGGGCTAATTGACAACATTAATTTATCTACCGGCGAAATTGAAAGACCTAATGAAATCTACTCATTCAAATTCCAAAACTTACTACTTGTCTTTATGAATATATCGGAAGAAAAAGAGGAAATTTATCGTAGAGCATTGAAAGAAATAGAGGTGCTTTCTGTACTTATAGATAAAGAATTGCAAGAATAAAAAAATGAATGGACATAACAGAATAACTACTGCCAACAACGGATCATAGCGCATGCCGCATCCTGACAGCTTCCCGATAACTATTGGGAGGAATGGCACGGTTAGATACTGAAAAGCGAATTTTAACGATTAAACAACCAGATCCAAACCTGCAGAAAATGCATCCGCGGAACGTTGTGCCTCATCTAAAAAGCATATGATAAAGATTACAAGAACAAACTCCGAAAATCAGGAATTTAAAAAACTTGTTCAATTACTGAATTCTGACCTTGCTGAAAGAGATGGTGCGAATCATCCTTTATCTCAATTCAATACAATTGATGATATAAAATACGTTATTATGGCTTATGAAAACAATAAACCAATCGGTTGTGGAGCCATAGCTGAATACGATTTGAACACGATGGAAATAAAGAGAATGTATGTTTCACCTGAAGTCAGAGGTAAAAGAATAGGAACCAATATTTTATCTGAATTAGAGAATTGGGCTAAAGAATTGGGGCGTTCCAAGTGTATATTATTCACAGGCTCGAACCAACCCGAGGCCAGCAGGCTTTATGGAAGAATGGGGTACAGACAGATTCAGAAGTATGGTAAGCTGGCTGAAATAGCTGACAGCTTATGCTTTGCTAAAGAGATATAGCAAAAAAACGAACGCACAACAAAGCATATCGATTATGGCGGCTTGGATGCTTATTGGGAAGAAAATCATAAATTTAACTTAGGTCTTGGTTAACAAATTTGCATTAAAAAAAAACCACAAGCCATATGCGAGACTATTAGCTGCAATTACCCATCAGAGAAACTGATTAATTTCTCTGTAAACAACAAAAGTGGAGATTGAATTTTGTCTTAAAATATAAATAACTGATCATTAGTAATAAAATCTGACATTAGTCAGAATTAATAGCATCAGATTATGAAAACAAAAGCATTCACCGTATTACTTCTTATTTGTTGTCTCTCATGTAATAATGACAGAGAAGATTATACTGAAGGTATGAAAATGAAACCGGACAGTCAGATGGTTTTCGATAAGGCGAAATGGAGAACGAAGGATGGAGCAGATTATCCTTACAGAGCTAAAATGCTTAATGACGTCGTTTACAATGATACAATAAGAAGGCTAAATAAAGTTGAAATTTTAGATCTACTCGGGGAGCCATCCTATTACAGAAATAATAAAAACTTTCTATACTATACGATAAAACAGAAGCGCTTAGGTTCATGGCCTTTGCATACGAAATCAATGGTGATTAAACTCTCTGAGGATAACACGATAGAGTGGATTAAGATTCATGAATAGGTCAAGTTGAAATGTACAGAAATAAACAGCAGCTAACAACAAGTATAACTCATGCCCCTTCTACCCTTACCTAAAAATTCACTACTTTAGAAATTTAATAACTTTTTATGTAAGCACATAGTACACTGATATGCCATGAGTCATACACAAGCCCCTTGTCGAAAATGCAAAAAAACATGAAAACTTTTTTCACCTTATTAATTACAATTTTAATTTCAGTCAATACAATGGGACAGAATGAACATCCAATGAAGATCGCTATGGTAAGCGTATTTGTAGAAGATCCAGTTAAAGCTTTTAAATATTATACGGAAGTATTAGGATTCGAAGAGGTCATGTATTCTCCAGAGAATTATATTGCTATTGTAAAGTCTCCGCTTGAAGGTAATGGCACCACTCTGTTATTAGAACCAACAGAACCCGGTGGAATTGAGATTGCAAAAGTGTATAAGCAAAAATTATATGATTTAGGAATCCCTGTAATATCCTTTAGCTCAAAGGACATTCAAAAAACCGTAGATGAGCTAAAAAAGAAAGGCGTTATATTTAAGAAAGATCCTGTGAAAACGGACTATGGATATGAAGCCATCTTTGACGATTCAAATGGTAACTACATCCAATTGTTTCAACTCGATTAAAGCACATTTCGACAATAATGTATAAAATAATTGCCGATATAGATGTAATCCTGATAGCCATCGGAACACTTCCAGGCCGCTACAATTATCTTGAAATGTGACGGAGAGGTAGCCAGCAGTCAGTTACGATTCTTATCAGGGCCTTTTTGGCCAATTATAAAAGTATCCTCAGGATCGTTTAATATAAAAAGAAAAATATGAAAAGAGTTTTATTGCTATTAGCTGAAGGATTTGAAACATTTGAAGCATGCGTATTTATTGATGTCATTGGATGGAACCTTGTTGAAGGAGATTGTACTACTGAATTGTTTACTTGTGGATTAAAAAAAGAAATTAAAAGTTCTTTCAATCAAAGATTCACTGTGGATTATTTGATCGATGATATTAATGTGAATGATTTTGATGCATTAGCCATTCCTGGTGGATTTGAGGTATACGGTTTTTATAAGGATGCTTATAATGATAAATTTCTTGATTTAATACGAGGTTTTAAAGCTAATAATAAAATTATTGCATCTATTTGTGTTGGAGCCTTACCCTTGGGAAAGAGTGGCGTATTAAAAGGCAAAAAGGGTACAATTTACAATAGTGCTGTTCGACGAGAAGCATTGCAAGGATTTGGTGTTAATGTGATACATCGACCTATAGTAATGGATGATAATATGATTACATCCTGGAATCCGTCAACGGCGGTAGATGTTGCTTTATTACTATTGGAGCTTTTGACAACGAAGAAAAATGCTGATAAAGTGCGCCAATTAATGGGTTTTTGATGATAAATAATATTAACTGCCAACAACAGCGGATCAGACCCATGCCCCTTCACGATAAATCGTGAGCTCGCAGCATACCAGCGAGAAGTAACACAACACTTAAAAGCTAAGATGGAAGAAGCGAGATTATATGTTGATTTTAATGAAATGCTAGTGGACGATCTGGTGCCTCTTTCCGAAACAGATTTCATAGAGGATTCAAAGGGAAACACCATTGAATTAAAGGCAGGATTGGATGTAAAAATATACTCTGACGACTTGAGTGGATGTTATGAAAAAGATAATTTAATTGCAGAAGGAATTGTTGAATTAAACACCTATGAAGGCTGTAACATAGACATAAAATGGATTTGCAGAATAAATAAATCAGGTATTTATAATGAATCCCAAAGGTCAAAAAAATAAAATTTTAAAAGGTATTTGCTGGAAATGCCGTTTGAAGAACATATTATCAGCCAGGATATCCACCCTCATATGATCATTGCCACAAGGGATTAAGTGTTAGAAACTTTTTGAAAGCCTGGCAAACAACTCTTAAATTGACTATTCGATAATCCTATCGGCAGGAGATTCATGCTCCTTAAAAATCCCACGAATAAAAAAGAATCAACTTTTTTTAGCTTTATGATACGTGAAAGGCCATTTAAAATTGTCTATTTACATAGAAAGAGGTTAAATTCCCCTTTTTAAAATTAGCCTTACTTACACAAAATTCTCTATTATAAAGTGGTATAAATGGAACACACGCTACACCCCCATCCCATCGAAAACCTAAGCGAAACACGAATAGAACAGCTGTTTAAAGAGCACTATTCTGTCTTAACGGCTTATGCACACAAATTCCTCACAGATCTGGATGACTCCAGAGAAATTGTTCAGAATGTTTTTGTACAACTCTTCGACAATAGAGAATCCATAAAAATTCATACTTCGGCAAAAGCACATTTATTTACATCGGTTCGAAACGCCTGCTTAAACACCATTAAGCAGCGTAAAAGCCATGCCGTACACCACGAGAATATCAAGTACTTGAATTCTGGTTTTAGCATGGAGTCTGATAAAATATTGGAGCAGACCGAACTGGAATATGAACTATTTAAGGCCATTGATGAACTACCTGAGCAGTGTCAGCGTATTTTTAAACTGAACCGATTCGATGGTTTTACCAATCAGGAAATAGCCGATCAGTTGGGCATTTCGAAGAGAACGGTTGAAACACAAATCTCAAAAGCCCTAAAAACATTGCGTATTAAGATCACACCAATGATGGCAAAACTCCTGATTATCTACATGCTAAACGCTTTAAAGTAATATACTTTATTTTTTTTTCGTATTCGAATACGTGTGTAGCCTTCCTTACCTGTCTTACTATTAGAAACCGCAAAATGAACAACAATAATAAACATATCGACGAGCAGCTTTTACTAGCCATTTTAGAAGAAACAGCTTCTGAACAGGACAAGCAGCAATTTCAGGAATGGCTGCGTGCTGATTCTGAAAATAAGGACCTGTTTCAGAAAATGCAGAAGATCTGGAAATCAAGCAAAGAAATTGAGGTGTTCCAAAAAATTGATGAAGCTGCAGATTGGAAAATCGTGAAAGCTAAAGCCGGGAAGACTGTGAAGTTAAACAGGGCAAAGCACTTTATGCGATATGCAGCAACTGTTCTCGTTCTGGTTTCGTTGAGCTTCCTTTATCTGTATCAGACCACACCGGGTTTTGGCAAATACGCTCAACATAAAACCAGTCAAAAGAAAGATCAAATTATATTGGCTGACGGCACTGAGGTATTTTTAAACAAACAGACTAAAATTATTTATCCTAAATCTTTCGATTCAAAAATCAGAAATGTAGAAATGGAAGGTGAGGCATATTTCCAGGTAAAGCCCGATCCGACCAAACCATTTATAATCAAATCCGGAAATGCACGGATTGAAGTTCTGGGTACCAGCTTTAATGTCCGAAACGAATCGGATGGAACAACTATTGTGAGCGTGAATTCAGGTAAAGTCAGTCTGAAAAATCAGAAAACTCAGGAAGTCGTTTACCTAACCAAAGGAGAAAAAGGAATCATTAAAAAGAATCAAGTTAGCGAGTCAACAAACCAGGAATTGAATTACCAGTCATGGAAAACCGGGGTTCTAATATTCAAGAACACGCCCATGTCAAAAGTTTTCACTGATATTGAAACGTATTACGGTGTAAAAATCACAAACCGGAGTACAAAATTAGACACGCTGACCTACACCAATTCCTTTACCAATATTGGTATCGACAAAGTCATTGACGAACTGGAACTGCTCCTTAAAGTTCAGGTAACACGAAAAGGAAACCATCTCGTTATTACTGATGTAAAAAACTAAATCAAATTATAAACTTATGCAATCAAAGATTCTTCCTTTAGCTTTTATGTTGCTTGCGAGCATATCTATTACAAAGGCACAAAACACGATAGTAAAAGCAAATTTATTAAGTCCACTGGTTCGTACTGGCTCATTTTTTGTAGAACAGAAGTTGAACGACAACAGCAGTATTCAACTGGGCATATTGTATACAGGTAATACATGGGACGATACAAAAGTAAGAGGTTGGGGAATTACACCTGAGTATCGCTTCTATCTGTCCGATTCGCCGGCACCAAAAGGATTTTTTGTTGCGCCTTATGCACGTTACCTGGATTACAATTTAGAAAATGACGCTAATGATGAGGCCAATCTTAAAGGTTTAGGTGCAGGCTTAATCATCGGTCAGCAATACATTTTCAAGAAAAGAGTAAGTTTCGAGTGGTTTTTTGGTCCGGGATACACCAATATCGATTTAGATGCAAAATCCGGAGCCGAAGAAGATTTTGAAACCGACACCTGGGATGGCTTCACACTAAGAGCAGGTCTTACAGTGGGAATCGCTTTCTAGATAAAAAAAAAAGAATATGACACGACAATTATTGACATACCTCTTAGCCATTGTGTTTGGAATCAGTTTGTTTGGATGTGAAAAAATCAACTCGAACGATCTGGCAGATGACACACCAGTTTATCAGTCTTACAGGCTTGTATACGATAACTATTACGATGAAACGACCGCAACGGCCGAATTTAAGGTTCGAAATAGCTCCGGTGTACATATCAAACTTACTGGAGATTCATATGTGGAATTCAATGGAGAAGATTATCACGATTACTGGCCTGTTTTTCATGAATACTCATGGAGAAGTAATGGATTCACAGGAGTCGATTTCTATTATAATAAAAACTGGCGTCAGGACTTCTACAACACCATTTATGCTGATGATATTTCGTTTACCACAATTCCTTACGATCTTGACGAAATAGATCTGTATGGTTCAGGCAGAATATACTGGGATGGTGCCCCCTTAGAAAATTACGAAAGCATTACCTTAAGTATAGAACAGTCAGGGGCCAGGCTTGTTGTGAGTACAGACCGAAGAGGTGCCACTTACCTTTATCTGGATGCTGATGACTTGAGTGATCTATACCCCGGCACTGCAACAATCTATCTTGAAAGAGAAAAAAGGTACAACTTGGATGAAGAGGATGCTTATGCCGGCGGAAAAAAAGTGATTATCATGAAGGATAGAAAAAGAATTCATCTGTATTAGGGTACAGAAACATATAAAAGGACCATTAACCTACTAACAAAAATTAAACAAGAATTAAATGAAAAAGTTATTATTTGTCGCACTTATCGCATTTTGCTTTGTATTGGAATCACAAGCCCAAAAAGTACAATATAAAGTCATCACATCGGTTGAATCTATTGTGCCTATGGGAATCGGAAGATCCCGATTAATTGAAGAAAAAGACCCTATTGATGCTGGTGCTTTTACGACTGAAAGAACCGATGGTAAAAAAAGCAAACAAGGAAAAGTGAAACGTTCCGATGCGAAGGTGAATAAATTTGCTGAAACCAAATTATTAAACTTCTACAGTATCGCCGGGATCAATTTTCAGAATATTGCTTCGAATGATGCCTTATTATCATCGAAAGTGAACACTCTGACCGATGAAGGTTGGGAATTGGCTTTTGTTACCAGTGGTGTGGAAAGTGACAGCGGTAAAGGCGATGGAAAAGGAATTTTTATTACCCGATATATCTTTAAAAAAGTAAATTAATTTCCAACAAAAACATTTACTCATCTCCCCCGCTGGAGAAATATATCAAAAATTGAGAAAGGAAGCCTTCGGGCTTCCCTTTGTCGTTTATGATTACAATGTGTAAATTTGCAGCCTATGCACTCTGAACCCTGGTTTTTTTTATGAGGAAATTTCTGATACTATGTTCTTTTCTACTGCTCTCCTTTTCGGCATTTTGTCAGGATTCTCCAATGACAAAGCAATTGCAGTTCCCCAATGTGGTGTACCGACTAGATGATCTGCTTAACGAGATGAGCCTGCAAACTGGCGTTGAATTCAGTTACACCAGTGAATTGAATACAGATCAAAGCATAGAACTTCCCTCCCTTTCTGGAAGCTTAAAATATTTCCTCAATGAAATCATCGATAAAAAAGCCTTTAAAATTGTAAGCAAAGACAATAAAATTTTCCTGATTGGCATCCCCCCCTCCGAACGCAAATATGGCCTTAACGGATTCATTACCGATTCAAAAACAGGCGAATCACTGATTAATGCGAGCATTATCAATTTGGAAAATTATACCGGTACCATTAGCAACAGCTTTGGTTTTTACAGTTTCACCTTAAATAAAAACACGCACCACTTACAATTTTCCTATGTGGGCTATCAGGATACCATCATTTCAATTAACCCCACCAGGGATACCAGCATCAACATCGCATTAAAACCCAAAGCCATTCTTAACGAAGTACAGGTCATTGCTGATCAAAAGAGCAACAACATCAACCATCAGTTTGTGAGTACCAGTACCCTAAGATCCGAGAATCTTGGAAATTCAGGGATTTTAGGTGAAAACGATTTGTTTCATAACCTGCTTCAACTACCGGGTGTACAAACCACTAATGAGGGACTTGGCGGTTTTATCGTTCGAAATGGCTCACACGATCAGAATTTAATCCTTCTGGATGATGTTCCCGTTTACTATAGCTCACATTTGTTTGGCTTATTTTCCGTTTTTAATCCCGATGCCATCAACCACGTCAAATTGATAAAAGGAGGCTTTCCTGCCCATTACGGTGGTCGTGTGTCTTCCGTTCTCGACATTCGTATGAAAGATGGCAATTCTAAAAAATTGGGTGGCGATTTCAGTATCGGTCTGTTGACTGCCAAATTTAACTTGCATGGGCCCATCAAACGCAATAAAACCACCTTTAACCTATCTGTAAGGCGCTCCTACCTCGATCTATTGGTAAATGGTATTTTGGAACTAGCCGATAGCGATGTGAAAGCCGGATACTATTTTGGTGATTTGAACTTTAAACTCACTCATAAATTTTCACAACGAGACAAACTCTTCTTCAGCACCTATTGGGGAGGTGATTTGGTAACAGTTAAAACGAAAGACGCGATAACAGCCACTTCCCAGGAAAAATCGGAAAATAAAGTTGGCTGGGGAAACTTCACCAATTCACTTCGCTGGAACCATGTGTACAACACACATCTTTTTGGGAATACCAGCCTGATTTTAAGCCGTTACACCTTTTTAGTGAAGGATAATAAATCATTCCAAAATGAAGGCGAAAGCTATATCGAAAATTACAATTACCGTTTTAAATCAGGCATTCGCGATTTTACCCTGAAATCGGAATTCGATTGGATTCCCGACTCCAAACATTATCTGAAATTTGGAATGGAAGCCTCGCTTCATCACACCAAACCCGGCAGTGAACACTTTCGTAACATCGATCAGAACGAACAGAATATCTCCGACGATAAAATTGTCAGCTCTAAAGAAATCGTGTTTTTTGGTGAATGCCAGATTCAGTTCGGTAAAAAGTTTCTTGTCAATATGGGGGCACGATGGAGCAGCTTTATCGTTGAAGGCACCTACTATTCAACCATTGAGCCCAGACTTAGTGCACAATACCATCTCAATCCCAAATGGTCGCTTACAGGAAGCTTTTCGCAAATGACACAATACCTGCATTTGGTTACCACGAGTTCTCTGAGTTTACCCACTGACATCTGGCTGCCTGTAACAAGCAAAATTAAACCCATCGATTCGTTTCAATATACCGGTGGCACCAACTATGCCTTTTCCAATTCGATTCAATTCTCTGCTGAATACTATTACAAGTTAAGCAGGAACATTCTGGAATTTAGCGATGCTTCGTACTTTCAGGACGTGAGTGCCGATTGGGAGAAAATGGTTGAAGCCGGCAATGAACGAAGCCGGGGATTGGAATTTAACCTAAGAAAAACACAGGGGAATACCACAGGAAACATAGCCTATACCTTATCCAAATCGCTGGTAAGATACCCGAAACTAAACCAGGGAAAAACCTTTGCTTCCCCTTACGATCGTCGTCACGATTTCTCGGTTCAGATAAACCAAAAGCTGAGCAAAAAAGTCGATTTCACTGTTTCATGGGCATACGGAAGCGGATTGCCGGTTACCCTGTCTTCAACCAACATCCCTTCTATTTCGCCCTACGATCCGGGGCAAATCAATTCAAAGCCCATCTTTTCGAAAAGAAATGGGTTTCGATTACCGGAGTATCACCGAATGGACTTTGCTATTAATTTCAGGAAGTTTAAGAAACATGGGATCAGAACCTGGAATATCAGTATTAATAATGTTTACAACAGGAAAAATGCCAGCTATGTTTACATCACAGAAAAACCAAACGGAATGGGCTCTACGGATTACAGCTTAAAGAAAATTAGCCTCTTTGCCTTTTTGCCAAGTATCAGTTATTCCTATAAATTTTAAGTTGGGTAAATATGAAATATCGATTCCTCATTCTCAATATCTGCCTTCTCTTCCTGCATATTTCATGTGAAGAGGAATTACAGGTACCTGTGCCCGAAGAGCAATCAAAATTGGTTATCAACTCACTAATGGGCGTGGATAGCTTGCTTCGGGTTCATGTGGGTAAAAGTTCTGTTTTTCAGGAGGGATTCATTAATCCAGCCATAGAAAATGCGGAGGTCCAGATAAAGCAAAACAATCAGATCTTAGGAAACATGAGCCATGAAAGTGCGGGCTGGTACGTCCTGAATAACAATTACCTGACTGGCAATAGCGACTATCAGATAGAAGTCTCACATCCTGATTACGAAACGGTAAATGCACAAACAGAGGTTTTGGAAAAAGTAGACATAACAGGTTTAACTTACCAGAAATCAGAGGATGATAAACTGGATTTTACACTTCAATTCCAGGACAATGCTTTGCAGGAAAACTATTATATGATTCTGTTGAGGGTATTGGATGAAACATCATCAATCCTGATCGATTACAATAGTGACGATATTGTTTTTAATGGGAATTTATCTCTGAACCCAATCGGACTTCAACAAAATATGCTTCGGGATAGCCATACGTTTTCAGATGAAAATTTTAATGGAAACCAGATCGATATGTCCTTCTTTATTTACGTTCCGTCTTTCACAGAAGTATTTAATACCTATCAAGTGGAATTGTATCATATTACACAGGATTACTTCAAGTACGAACGTTCCCTGGTTGCCTTTAAAAACAGGGAGGATTTGCCGTTCTATAAGAAGGTTAACCTTCATTCAAACGTATCAGGGGGTTATGGTATATTTACCTCCTATGCTCTCGATTCCAGGACGATTAAAATTGATTAGTTACCCTCACAGAACAGTCGACTCCTACGGAGCCGTGGGGTATTATTTTGCATGGGAATGCTACAAACAGGTAAATCCTACGGATCCCAAAAAAACAATTACTGAAATCACCATAATACATTCCAATTTCCCCTCCCATCCCAGTTTTGGGATCTGGAGGGGTGGCTTGTTTTACGAGGTACGAGGAAAATAATCCCGAAAGCTTTCGGGAGGGGGTGGTTTTATTAAAATATTTTCCCGCAGACTACGCAGATTAACTTCGTTGAGCTCGCTAGCTCGGTTGCACGGATGAACGCTGATATAAAAAAGTTGACTCCTACGGAGCCGTGGGTATGTAAATGCATGCGGATGCTACAAACAGATGAATCCTACGGATTCATTTTGCGTTTTGAACGGCAATACTATAAATCTATCTCGCTTATTTCTCCCGCTGATTTAAGTAGATTACCGCAGATATCAATGATAGTCACACAAAAGCTATTCAACATACAGGTGGATTCTTCAATTTTTTTAATTCAATATCATAAGTACCGCTCTTTAGTGCGGTGTGATGATTCGTATGTAAATCGGGCTTTAGCCCCAGACCTTTAGGTGAAGCGTTTAAGCTCTCATTCGTGAAACGCCAACAGGTCTGAAAAGACGCTGTCGGGTTTTCCCCCTGAACAAAAAAGTGAGACCCTCAGAAAGAAGCAGGGGGATGTCGGTAGACCATGAAAGTAAAATGGAAGACTCTGAGACTAAAATGATGGACCCTGAGACCAAAATGAAAGAGCCTGAGAGTGAAATGATAGATCTAAAGTTAGTATCGGTTGAAGTATACCGCCACTAGGTTGCAATTCTTCGGCGCTCGGTTGCAATTTTCCATCGCCCCTAAAAGGCATCTGTATGAAGGTTATTAACAAACAAGTAAAGCCAAAGCATAAAGGAGCGAATACAATTAACAGTACAGTAAAACTGAAAAGCAATGCAAGGGCCAGTAAGATTAAAACAGTGTAAGCCAATGGCAAAACATCTATTTTACATTGCAACGACCTAATCAAACAAAACCGACTCTGTAAATCACTAACAAACAGAGTCATGTGAGTGAAAAAAAATGAAGTGGTATCGACAATTTTTCCTTAAATTGAGTATACGAAAAATAAAACAACATTTATTAAGAGAACTGTCTATTGAAAAGGTGATGTTATCCTACCGATATGGAGTGCCAACAAGACCTTTTTAAAAGTGGTAAGATCAATATTGATGTTATACATACGTTGTTGCACATTAGTAAATATGAAAGCATATAATATTAAAAACTACGGAGAGCCTGCCAAAGTTCTTAGGCTTATAGAAGCCGAACAACCTGAACCTAAAAATACCGAGGTTCAGGTTAAAGTTTGTGCAACAACGATCAATGATTACGATTGGTGCATTACCACCGGAAAGCCTTTTGCTTATCGTTTTTTGTTTGGGTTATTTAGTCCTAGGAAAAAATTAATGATACCAGGAATGGAGGTAGCAGGAATTGTGGAGCAGGTCGGAAATAATGCTACAAAATTTAAAACCGGTGATGCCGTTTACGGTGATATCTCAGAATTCGGATTTGGCAGTTTTGCTGAGTTTTTTTGCATAGATGAGAAAGCACTTGCTCGAAAGCCAGATAGCATGAGTTTTGAAGAGGCAACTAGTATTCCACACGCAGCAATGCTTGCCCTACAAGGTCTGCGGGATGTGGGACAGATTAAAGATGGCCAGAATATCTTGATCAATGGCGGTGGTGGTGGTGTTGGTTCATTTGGAATTCAAATAGCAAAATTTTACAAGGCAGAGGTTACAGGGGTCGATACGGGTGAAAAATTAAAAGCGATGAAAACTCAAGGGTTTGACAACGTAATTGACTATAAAAAAGAAGACTTTACTAAGAATGATCAGCAATATGATCTAATCCTTGATTGCAAGACCAATAGATCGCTCTGGAAATTTTTAAAGGTTCTTAAACCGGAAGGAAAATACGTTTCAATAGGTGGTAGTTCCGGCAAACTGTTGCAAATGCTCTATATGAGTCCGATACTAAAGTTATTTAGCAAGAAACGTGTGCACATGGTCATGTTAAAAGCTAATAAGGATTTGGAGTACATCAATCAGCTTTACGAGGACAACAAGATAAATTGTGTTATAGATGGTCCTTATACTTTTGACAAAATACCTTGGGCCATTCAACGATTTGGGGATGGACTGCACAATGGTAAAATTGTAATTTCAGTAATCTAACAGTGCCACAACAATGTATATAAAAAATAGCCGAAATAGTAGTGAAATCAGGATTTGTAATTCGTTTCTACATCTATGTAACCTGACAGGTTTGAAACCCGCAACCAACTGAAAGGAGCTCCTGAGCTTTTGCGAACCTTAACAAAGTGGAGCTCGACGAAGTCAATAATCAGCTACTATTCTTAACGAACCGTTGTGGGCAATATTAACAATAACCGAACACTAAATTTATAAATTATGACAAACTTCAATTTTTACTTAAAAGCAATTACAATTTGTCTATTATTAACATTATTCAATTCCGTTGAAGCTCAAAATCGTAGGGACGTTGGCAATATGGTCTTAGAGGATGTTCCTGATATCCCTGAAGAAATTACATCTAGAATACAACAGTATCAAAGTACCAGATCAGCATTTTTTGCTGATTGGCTTCCCAATGATGACGGTATTTTAATTTCTACCAGATTCGGAAATACGTCACAATTACATACGGTAAACAGTCCGGGTGGAGCCAGAAATCAAATATCTTTTTTTGATGAACCTGTTTCTAATGGTTCTTTTTGCCCATCTTCAGATTATAATGGATTCCTCTTTACAAAAGATATCGGTGGAAATGAATTTTCTCAGATTTACTGGTATGATATGAATACCCGAATTTCTGAAATGATAAGTGATGGAGAGTCTGTTAATTTTGGTATGATATGGTCAAATAAGGGTGATAAGTTCACATTTACCTCTACAAGAAGAAATAAGAAGGATTTTGACATTTATGTATCTGATATGAAGTCACCCAAAACAGCTGTAATAAAAGTTAATCGCGGAGGCGGCTATTGGCTTGCAACAGATTGGTCTCCGGATGATAGTAAATTGATTGTGATTCAATATTTATCAAGCACAAAATCGAATTCCTACATTTTGGACTTAAAAACAAAAGAATTGACGCAAATCAATGATGACAAAAAAGAAGCGGTTTTCTTAGCAAGTTTCTGGGATAAAACAGGGAAAAAAATTTATGCAACAACCAACTTAGGAAAAGAATTTAATACCCTGGTTCAATACGATGTGCAAACAAAGAAAATAGAATACATCACAGAAGATATTGCATGGGATATTGAGGAAGGAGCCATGAATAAGTCAAGAACAAAAGCCGCATTTACTGTAAACGAAAACGGATTTAGCCAATTGTATTTGATGGATCTTCGGTCTAATAAATACGAAAAAATTTCAAATTTACCCATTGGTCAAATCTATTCTTTCAAGTTTCATCCTTCTCGAGAGGAGTTAGCAATGGTACTGAACACAACAGAAACACCTGGTGATGTTTATTCTCTTGATCTCAATACCAGAAAAAGCAAAAGATGGACAAGCAGTGAAGTTGGGGGGTTGAATACAAGCTTATTCCCAAAACCCGAACTCATTAACTATGAAACATATGACGAAATAGATGGAAACAAAAGGAATATTCCTGCGTTTGTGTATAAACCCATGAATGCCAAAGGCCCCCTCCCTGTAATGATTTCCATACATGGTGGCCCAGAAGGTCAACACACCCCTTATTTCTCATCATTTTATGCTTTTTTAGCTAATGAAATGGGCATTGCAGTTATTGCTCCCAACGTTCGCGGATCATCAGGATATGGAAAGACCTACTTGAAACTTGACAATGGATTTAACAGAGAAAATTCAGTCAAAGACATAGGCAAATTGCTAGAATGGATTGAGAAAAAGTCTGAGTTTGATAAAAATAGAGTTGCTGTATTTGGAGGCTCCTATGGAGGATACATGGTATTATCTTCTATGTATAATTTCAAGGATAAATTGAAATGTGGCATTGACATAGTCGGGATAAGCAATTTTGTTACTTTTCTGGAAAATACAGAAGAATATAGAAGAGATCTAAGGAGAGCGGAATATGGTGATGAAAGAGATCCGAAAATGAGAGAGTATTTATTGTCAATTTCACCAACAAATCATGTTGATGAGTTCACAAAACCTCTTTTTGTAATTCAAGGAGCAAATGACCCACGCGTTCCGGCTAGTGAATCAGAACAAATGGTAAAATCAATTAGGGAAAACAATGGAAAAGTCTGGTATATGCTTGCCAAAGATGAAGGTCATGGCTTTAGAAAAAAAGAAAACAGAGATCGAATGACTGAGGCTGTTGCTATGTTCTTAAAAGAAAATCTATTAGGTGAATAAAGCTCATGACACTGTATAAGAATAACAGCCGATACATCAGTAAATTCAAAGCTTGTATCCGCTTCAACTTTCTTGTAACTTGACAGGAATGAAGCCCGCAGCCAATTGAAAGGAGCTCCTGAGCTTTTGCGAACCGTAACAAAGTGGAGCTCGACGAAGTCAATAATCGGCAACTATTCATAGCGCCATCCCCTCCAAAAATGAACAAAAGGCTGCCTCTCCACGATTGGCAGCCTTACTTATGCCTCAAGATTTCATGGCCTGGAAATTTAGAGAAAAACTTAAATCCAATTTTAATAACGATTAACATCCTACAAGAAAACTCCCCCTTACTAATTCCCTGACAATACGTGACATCTATCCTGCCTTTAGTCCAGTGGCAACCTCCCATGGAAAATAGCCTTGAAATTATCGCCAGCCAAATGTCTATGGACGTGATGGGTGTGGATAAAGCAGAATTGCTTGAAGGGGTACAAATAGGTGGTGTCGTCACCTACCTTGGAGAAGCTGAACAATCGAATGTGAACTTGTTTATCTAAAACAATACAAACACACTAATGAAGAATGGACTACTGAAAAGTGATCCTTTTTTTTGTGTGTCAAATTTCTACCTGGATTCTTTCCGATTAAGCAGAACACTTATTAAACTTAAAAACATTCTGTTTATAATCTTATTTTCTTTAATTTGGTAGATCTGAAATAAAGAAATAACAAGCATATGCTTGTTATAAGCAAGTTGGCGGTAATTCCTGCAAACTTTAGATGGTATACATTATAACAATATTAGAAGCCATATATAGTAAATTATTCATCACTAGATATGACTGAAAAATGACAATATCCGACAGAATTATTCTTTAGATTCTAAATAATTTCCTATTCAAAAAATGAAAAAGTTAATCATTATATTTATAATTATCTCTCTGATTAAAGGAGGTTTATTGTTTATATCTATACTTACTAGTGATTGGATTCCAACATTGCCAATATTATTAAAGACTCTTGTGTTTTTCATTTTAATTTGGTTTGTCGATAATATCACTTTGACTAAGTTAAATTCCGTATTGGTTAAACCAGGTTGGTTTAAATTAACAACATTCCTATTTGGAACATATGTTATGATACTTTTCGTTACTGGACCTTTATTTATTCTTTACAATTGGATTTTTAATATTCAGGCTGACACTAATGCCAAGATGCCAACTACTGCCTTAATTGGGTTTCTCATTCTCGGACTAATAATGACATCAATAAATTCAGCAATGACTATAAAAAGACAAATAAGAACTACCGCCAACAAAAGCTAAATTTCATGGGCGGTTGTCCCGAAGTCTCGGGATTGAAAGCATAGTACAAGAAATAAACACCAGCAAGTCACATAAATTTACTCACCCACCCTATTTTTCATAGGCGTTCGTGATTTAAAAATGGGGCTTGTTAAAAATATTATAAAGTAAATTTATACGGCTTGCTTACTTGGCGGTTTACTCACTTCGTTTCGTGAGCTCCCTTAGGTCGGTTGATTAGGCAACATTTTTAATCGCCCATGAAACTTAGCAAGACCGTTAGCTTGAATTCAAAAGACGACTTTATCAAAACTATTATATATGAATTTAAAAAAATTGATACCTATAATTATATTGCTCTTTGCATTTAGTGCAAATGCTCAAATAAGTAAAGTTCAATATCAACAAATTGACAGTCTATTTACTGAATGGAATAAATCCAATCATCCAGGCGGAGCAATTGGAATTATGCAAAATGGCAAAACTGTTTTTTTGAAAGCTTATGGACTTGCAAGTATGGAATATCTTGTACCCAATACGATAGGAACACTATTTAATACTGGATCGGTATCAAAACAATTTACGGCTATGGGAATTGTCTTGCTTCAACAACAAGGGAAATTATCCTTTGATGATGACATCAGAAAATACTTGCCTGAATTACCTGATTTTGGTGAAACGATAAGCATACGACACATGTTACACCATACCAGCGGTCTAAGAAGTCTACATGCTATGCTCGGACTGGCTGGGTGGAGAGGAGACGATTCCAGGACCAATGAGGATCTTAATAGATTTATGAATAAGCAACAGGACTTGAATTTCAAACCAGGTGATGAATATCTGTATTGTAATACGGGTTACATGTTAATGGTAAATATTATTGAAAGAGTTACCGGAGAAAAATTTCCGAAATGGATGAAAAATAATGTCTTTGAGCCACTGGGTATGACTAACACTTATGTTGAAGACAACTATAACAGAATTGTGCTGAACAACGCCACGTCTTATTACAAGGATGAAAGTAATGATTTTAATAGAAGTGTAGAATATTGGGGATATATAGGATCTGGAAATATGCATTCTACAGTTGAAGACATCCTTATATGGTTAAACAACTTTAGCGAGCCCAGCCTAAATTGGGAGAGGGCTTTTAAAATGCTGCAAACAACCGATAAACTTAACGATGGTTCTAAAAACAATTATGCCTTTGGGGTAACGGTTGATGAAGTTAAGGGGCTCAAAAGAATACAACATGGTGGTGCTATCGGCGGTTTTAGATCCTTTGTAAGTGCTTATCCTGAAGAGCAATTAAGCATTGCTGTTTTAACTAATTTTTCCTCTTCTGACTCAAGGCAAAAAAAAGCCCAAATAGCAGCTGTGCTATTAAAAAAATACGATAAAGAAATTGCCGTAAAAGAAAAAACGACTGAAGACCTTAGAGCCAATCAATTATCAAATGAGAAATTAAAAAGCTTTGAAGCGTCTTACTGGAATGATAAGGACAACTATGCCCGAAAAATTTATTTAAAGAATGATACTTTGAGATACTCCCGTTCTGCCACTAATGAAAGCCCTATTGTTCCCATTGGAAACGATTCATTCCAAATGCTGAAGGTATCGGCCGATCTCAAAGTTAAATTTGAAATTAATGGAAAGGGTAAATCCATGATTGTAACTGTTAACCACGGTCAACCATCTCTATTTCAGGGATTCGAACCTACTCTACGCACAAAGAAAGAACTTGCATCATATTCTGGTAAATTCTATAGTCCGGAGCTTGAAACAACATATGACATTTACTTAAAGAATGACACATTATTCTATCATAATGCACGCCATGGAGATTTTAAAATGAAAGTGCTTAAAAAGGATGTTTTGGAAGGTGAATGGCCATTGAACATCGCAAAGTTCCAAAGAGATGAAGAAGGAAATATTAATGGAATTTTAGTTTCTAATGGAAGAGTACGAAATCTTTGGTTTGAAAAACATCAATAAACTTGAAATTCAAGCTAATAAGAAATAAATACGCATTTTATCAAGACCTTTATTAAAAAATTAAAGGCTGCCGATCCCCGATTGGCAGCCTTTCTTTATAGCCTTCCCTTTCCTATTAATGAGTTGACAGGAAATTAACTTTAAACAAGGTAAATGTTCTTTATGGTAGCAATCTCTTAAGCAAGACCAATAAATATTTATTATTTTTAAGTCATTGTTTAAATCTAAAAATTTAAAATTATGATTTTAGGAGTTGCCGAATGGCTGAGTGGGAAATTAGGTTGGGATGTAAAGCTCATCAGAATTGGATTTGTTGTGTCAGTACTATTTTTTGGAGCTGGAATAGGGCTCTACCTAATATTGTGGTTGGTAAAAATGTTTTCAAAATAAGGATCCTAATTCAAAACCATTCATCCTACAAAACAAATAAAAGGCTGCCAATCTCAGATTAGCAGCCTTTCTTTATATTATAGCTTTAACAGCTTAATTTTACAACAAAAGCCGTACGCTGGGGCAATTTTAGAATAAGTTCTATCTCCACTGAGTCAGCGAAAGACCTATACCTATCGTTGTTTGTTTGTGGTTAAAGTCAATCATACTCTCGCCATAACCGTGAAACAATTGAGCATTGAGTTTCAAATTATCCCATATCTGTAAGGCATAATCAATTTGAAAGCTTCCCCTGTTATTCTCACCAAAGCGCATGGAGTGTCGTGCTATCAGACTAATGTCGTGCCGCCCTTTACCATAAGCAGCCATCAGCTCTCCCCTACCCATATAGTTTTCTATCCCCGGATTATTATCCTTGTCAGCAGACTCTTTTAGGCGCAACCATGGTTTAAATATGATACTTAGATTTTTGCTTTCCCAGGCTATTTGCGCAACTACCCTATTCCAACTACGAGACATGGGATCGGCCCGCCCGTTACTTTGATGATTAAAACCAATCCCTGCAAAGAGGCCCTTTAGGCCAAATATTTCATAAGGAGTTGGCATGATATACATGAGTTCAGGCTCATAGTTTGTCTCCCGAAATGGACGGGATAAATCTGCATTGTACACTTGCCACCTGGATGTTTGCGTATAGCCCATCCAAATATCACCACCCAGTTTCGATCCCAATATGTCATCAACGACCTTCGTTTTAAAACTGATTTGAAATTTAACTTCAACCTGTGTAAGCGGAATGTTATCGGGCACCGAATTATTGGGGTTATCACTTTGAGGTTTTTGATTGATGTCGTTGGTATAGTTACCCAATAATATATAAACCGGCTTGTATTGCTTTACCTTAAACAATCCTGACTGCTTACTCTGTGTATCTGCAAGATCCCATTGTTCGAGCAAAGAAATCTGTTGTTTCTTAAATAAATCTTGTGCGACAGAACTTGTGACAAAAGCTAAGCTAATGATGAGTATGACGTAGATTTTAAGTTTCATTGACGGAATTGTTTTAAAGAAAGACCACACCTTGTGGCAAGTGAACATTTGCTGAAACAAAAGGCTGCCAATCTCAGATTAGCAGCCTTTCTAATATCATCACGAAAGTGAACTTACTTTACAGCAATGGTTTCGATTTCAACCAAGGCACCCATAGGCAGGTCTTTTACAGCGAATGCCGCACGTGCAGGACAATCTTCCTTATAATACTCGCCATATACCTCATTCATTACAGCAAAACCAGACATATCGCTCAACAAACAGGTTGATTTTACCACATCTTTAAACGAATAACCCGCTTCTTCAAGAATGTAACCAATGTTTTTCATTACCTGCTCGGCTTGTTCTCTTACGCCACCTTCAACAAATTTACCTGTTGTGACGTCAACTGGAATCTGTCCTGAAATATATAGGGTACCATTAGCTTCTACAGCTTGTGAATAAGGGCCAATAGCCTTAGGTGCTTTCTCTGAATTGATAAAACGTTTCATAAAATGTGTGTATGTTGTTTATATAATTAATCCAATCTTGACTTGGAATTAGTCTTCTCTCACAAAAATAAAAAAAAATAGATAGTTTGGGTGATAAATACTCAGGGCTATAGAAAAGATATTCTTCTTATTTCGCCCACTTCGGGGCTGATCCTTTGCAATCCAATCACTCAGGGCTACACCCTGAGCCATTATATGATGCCCTCTTGGGGCTTGGGTAAAATATGTATACCCTATTCAATTCTTAATTTATGATATCCGCTCAAATTAAGGATGAGTAATTAATGTATACCGCTTGCTGAGCTGAATCGAAGCAGACTTTTTTGATCTATTGACTATTGACTATTGACTACAAACAATACAGATCACTTCGACTCAGCTCAGTGACTTTTCGACTTTTTGACTTTCTGACTTACCCCCCCCCTCCCCCTGCCGGGATTTACTCACTATAATATTTTAACCTATAGTGTTCGTGATCCTTCGGATTCCCCTGAAAGGGAGAATAGTTTATTTGTATCCCGATAGTCCATAAAGCTGCGGGATCGGGATCAACTATTCAGATCTCTCGACTTTCTGACTTTTCGACTTTCTGACCTTTAAGACTTTATATATCTTTTGATCACGCCTGAGGCGGACTTCGTTTCACTCAGCCTTTATACTTTAAAAGTAAACGTGTCAGGAAAGCCTTTCATCTAAATCTGATTGGCACATGAGTTGTTCCGGCAAAACATTCCTATCTTAGGTACTGAAAAAACAATTCTACATCCCTAAACCTGAATAAATTATCCCTAATGAAGAAACTTACAATCTATTCAGCTTTGTTGGCATTCGTCTTAATGCTACAAGCGCCCATTACTTTCGCTCAAGAGGGTGAAAGCTGGAATCAATTCAGAGGTCCTTCCCGATCGGGTATTTCTACTGAAAAAATACTAACCGACTCCCCTTCTGAAGCCTGTCCAAAACTGCTCTGGAAGAAAAAACTGGGCTGCGGTTTTTCAGAAGTTACTGTCTCGGGCGACAGACTGTACACTATGCTCAGCGAGAAAACAGACAGCCTTTCAGGCTCTGAATACACAGCTGCATTCGATGCTAAAACTGGTGGTGAGATTTGGCGAAGCAAAATTGATTCCATCTTTATCGATAAAGATGGTTTTGGAGATGGCCCAAGATCAACTCCTGCCATAGGTGAAAACTACATTTTCAGCTTTAGCAGCTATGGCAAGCTCACAGCTCATTCTAAAACGGATGGTAAACAAATTTGGCAAGTTGATTTTGTTGCAGAATTTGGTAGTACACTCCCTCGTTGGGGATTCTCTTCATCTCCTGTTTTAGTTGACGACGTACTCGTTATGGAAGCTGGTGGTACAGAATCAAGGGCTTTTGTAGCATTCGATCAGAACACAGGCAAATTGCTTTGGGCAAAAGGCAAAGGCAACGCCTCTTATTGCTCACCTCTTGTGGCTGAAATAGATGGACAAACGCAAATCATATTTGCCAATCAGAAGACCTTATCCTCATACAACAGCAAAGGCGAAACACTTTGGACTTATGACATGAAAATGAACGGTCCAACAGCAATGCCCACATTAGTCGACTCCAATAAGATTTTTGTTTGCACAGTCCGTAGCTCTGGTTTTGAAATAGTAGAAGTTAAAGGCAATACGGTTACTGAAGTCTTACAAGCGCCTACCATGAAAAATGACTACAGCTCGACGCTCTATTACGATGGTCATTTTTATGGCTTCAATGTAGCAGCTCTGCAATGTATATCTGCTGAAACAGGTGAGAAAAAATGGACAAAAAGAGGCTTTGGAAAAGGTAGTCTAATTCTGGTTGGTGATAAGCTTCTTGTGCTATCCGATAAAGGTCAGCTTATACAAATTAAGGCGTCTCCTGAAGTCTATACCGAGCAGAATCGTTTTCAGGCTTAGAGGGTAAATCGTGGACTGCCCCTTCTTTTGCCAATGGCAAAGTTTACCTGAGAAACCAAACTGAAATGGCTTGTTACAAATTCAATTAATTGGATAAGAGATTTATTAATATTGAAATATTCGAACAATGAATAAAAAAATATATCAACTCGTCTTTGTCTGTCTTTCTCTTTGTTTACCAAGTTTGCTTATAGCAGAAAATGTGGAAACGATAATCGCCAAACATGTTGAGGCACACGGCGGACTTGAAAAGTGGAATAAGGTCGAAACAATAAAAATAACAGGTCAGTTTACAGCCTTTAGTATTGAAAAGGAATTTATGGCCTGGAAAACCAGTTCCGGGGAATATTATGCCGATTTGCAATTGGGCAAACACCGGGTAATCGAGGCCTTCGATGGCAAAAAAGGATGGACCATAGACCCTTGGCAGGAAATCAATTATGCCAGAAGAATCAACTCAGGCGAAGAAAATGTTTTCGCTCAAAAAGCTCAATTCACCACCCCATTTTTCAATTATAAGGAAAAAGGTCATCAGGTGGAACTTGTGGGAAAAGAAAAACTTGAAGGTCTTGATGTTTTTGTTTTGAAGTTGACACGCTCGAATGGAAAAGTAGAAAAGTGGTATTTGGATGCCAAAACCTATTTGGAATACAAGTGCGAATCGAATTGGGTCGACTTTGCCAGAGAACTCCCTTCTGAAACTTTCTTCGATGATTTTAGAACCGTTGATGGCTTAGTTATCCCTTTCTTTGTAGAGCGCACGTTTTGGCAACGAGATAGAGTGATGCAAATTGAAAACATCGAAATCAATCCCGCTTTTGATAATAAATGGCTTGTAATGCCTAAGCGTGATGAAATCAAAAAACTTGCCTTTTTGAAAGGGAATTGGGATGTGAAGATGGAAGTTTGGACACGCAGAGGAACCTGGCATCCTATAGGCCAAACTGTTTCGAATATCGATTTTACAGCAAACAATATTCTGCAAGAAAAAATCAAGCTTGAACGCACATTCCCTATTGATGTGACGCTATCCTATACGTTTAATGAGACATGTGGGAAATATCGCATCTCTCTTTTAGATGACCTGTCCTCGACCTTTGAAGTTTTCGAGGGAGATTTCTCTGATCAGGATTTCGTCTTTGATAATTCGGCAGAGAAAAAAGAGACTTACACACAATTCTCACTGAGTGCTATAACGGATGAAGGCTTTATTCTGATGAGAAAGATATCTCGTGATCAGGGAAAAACCTGGCAACAAAGAGATAAATTCAGCTATACGCGATGTAAAGAGTAGTCTGATATAAAAAAAGATAAGCCGTCTCAATTTTATTTGGGACGGCTAATTTTTTAAGCTACAATTGAGGATTTGGGATTTGGGATTAAGGATTTGATATTGAAGATTTATGAATGATGATTTTAGATTGGGAATTAATGTATACCGTTTGCTGAGCGGAGTCAAAGCAAACTTTTCCGACCTATTGACTACGGACATTAAGATCACTTCGACTCAGCTCAATGACCTTTTCAACCTTTAGACCTTTTGACCTTATAGACCTTTAGACCTTTAGACCTTTAGACTTTCATAAGCTAAAAATCCAGGCTGTACGACAAGAGCATATTCCCGAACACAGCATTGGTTTTATTCTCATAGCCGATACGGAAACCCACATTCAAAGGGATGGGCAAACGAAGCAAATGCATATCGCCAGTGAACTCAAGTCCCATAGAAGTATATCTGTTATCGTAACTCATTAGGATCTCATCGCTGACCAAGCTTCCCTGTTCAAGACCATAATCAATAAAAGCACCCATCTTAACCCTTTTGATGTATGCCAATCCGCCCATGCTCCAATCAAGATAAGCCAGTGGCAAACGGTAATCCAGACTCAGGGTCATACAATCTTGCCCAAACAAATCGGATACGCCTCGCGGTGATTTGATACTATTACCAAAACTCCTGTTAAATTCAGAACGATGCTGATAGCCTCCATACATACTCAATCCATGATGTTTAGCAAAACCAGGAAAATAGAACAAACCTACACCCGACCATATATCTCCAATATCTATACCACCCGTAGGACTGTACCTGTAATCCATCTGAATATATTGCGCCCAGGAAGATTGCAAGTCTCTTTGTGAAGTTTTTATGGCATGGCTAAAGAACAGCTGGTATTCCAACTCTTCAAAAGTTTGATCTTCTTTACTTAAATCATAAGATTGCGGATTGAATTCAGGGCTCGTAATCCGAGTCTGAAAGTCGGTATATTTAACCAGATTATAAGAAAACTTAGAGGTCAGGAAAGTGCTATGTTTCCCCGATGACAGGTTAAAAGGCAAGCTCACTGAATTCTCCCAGCTCAGTTGCTTCCATTCTCTATTAAGAGGCAACAATACCTCTTCCTCACCATCTGGACCATTTTCAATTCTGCCAAAATAGGACACGGATTGTTTCCCATATTCAATTTTAGAATTAAAGATGGGAAAGAAACGCTGGTAAGATAAATTCAAATAGAACTGACCGGCATCGTAGCCCTCCTCCTTTTTATAACCCACCGTGGTGAATAGGGTATTCAATAAGTTTTGACTCGAAGCTGAAACACCAATATCCATACTCCCCTCTTCAGCAGAAATAAAAAGCGGCGCCCAGGAATGGAATTTAAACAGATGAGACAATCGGGAATAGGACTCAACTTCCCACTGATCTAGATTTGTGGTATCGGGCTGGAGCTTTTCTCCCAATTGTTCGGAGAGTTGTTCAGCCAAGTAAAATTCGTCAGCTTCTCCCTCCTGTTTCTTCCAAAGACAGGCATCCAAATCAATATTGACGGGATGATAGCCATCCGAAGAATAATCGGAATAATAGAGTTTGTCATCAGCTTCGTGATAATAAGGATCTCGGGCTCCAAAACGTGAAGATGTCAATTGTGAAATAAGCCCGGTTTTCCATGTGTAGGCAAAAACATTGTCGATGCCCGTATGTGATGATGTGAAAAACACATGCTTCTGACCAATCTCAGGCTGAGAGATATTGGTTGTTCCCGCTTGATACAATGTCTTTCTGGTTTCCGATTTCAAATCGATTTCCACCAGGAACTTTTCTCCACCCGATTGCACGATCAAAACAATGCTTTTGTCGTTTTTGGCCCATTGCGGTGTCATAAAAAACTCATTATCCCTGGCACTTATTCTTTTGATAATCTTTCCCGAAGTTTCATCGATAATCACAAGGGCATTCTTAGCATTCGAACTCACTTCTACTGCCAGAATACGAGCGCCATCAGCAGAGAATACAGGCGCAAAACAGTTCTCTTTCTGCTTATAGGTTTTTCTATGACCCAATTTTGTATCGTAACTGACGAGAAGAGCCTTGTCAGCGTGTTGCCAGCGCAGGTGCGCCTTACGTTCTGCCCACAACAATTTCCCATTCTTATAATCGTAGCCTGTTTTATAGTCGAAACCTGGTACAAAAACCTCCTTTTCTTTACCTTTATTATCAACAGAAACAAAGGCTTGTGCATCTGCCAACCCACTTTTGGTCAGCAGCAGTTTGCCCTCAGCATCAATTCGTGGGAAACGGTAATTGGTGTATAATGCCTTACCTGCAATTATAGGTTTTGCCTGACTTTTTTCAGTCTCCCTATCCTGAACCCTCCACTCCCATTTCAATTCATCCATCACGTCAGCGTAAAGCATCAATTTGCCATCGCTATGCGTATTTAGTTCCTGTACGGCTTTCCAGTCGATTTTTTCCATATCGAAATCTTTGCTCAAATAAGCAGTCTGTCTATCTTCCAACTCTTGAAATATGGTTTGACGCTTTTGCAACATCCCCATTTTTAAGCCGGATGAAAAACAGGTCACTTTCATGGGCCGCTTTCCAATTCCGATCAGGGTATTCCTCCAGAACTCATCCCCATAATGTTGTCGTGATTTTCCAACCAGATAGTAACCCAGCGTGTATCTGTTGGGCACGTAATCTTTATAGGACCCCAACACAGCCTTATCGTAAGAATAAGCGCCTTTCTCCAGGAGCTGAGCTCTTAACTCCTGCTCAAACTCAGGCTCACGCCCTCTACCCGATTCACTCAGAGCCGTTTCAGCACAAACCGCATCGCCCTCCATAAACCAATAAGGCAAATATAAACCAACAACCAGAGCTGTAGCCTGCTGTCCAAGAATAGCATTAAGCACTCGGGTAAAACCACGCTCCAAATCATCCATTTGTAACACATGGCGGTATTCGTGAGTTGCCAGATGGTCGAGCCAGGCTTGTGTTCCATCGTTTTGAGGCGCTGTTGCATAAAGCTCCATGCGTTTGGGAGCCCAGGCCACCAATCCATTGGAAGTGGCCGATTGTGTATGCAAAATCACTGAGAATTTCTTAGGACTATGCTGCAAATCCTTCCCGCCCTTAAACTTTAAATCCTGAAAAAGGGCGGCCAAATACCTAGCTTTGGCTTCATATGCAGCCGGAAATACAATTCGAAAATCATCGGTATTAATTTGCTTCCACTTCAGATGTGCAGGATCTTGTCCGGTGCTGTAATATTGAGCAGATGAAGATAATGACAGTAAGATCAAGAATATCAGAGGGAGAATCGTTTTCATAGTTGAGTCTGTTGCATTTTTAAAAGCAAAAGATACTTGCTTTTCTTGAGATGACAATACATTCTGTTTACTTGAATTTTATCATCAAACTAAAAATTTAACAATCCCTTAATATAGAATTCCAAAACAATGTCGTATGTTTGCGTCATTAAACACTAAAAGTGATTTAACAATGAAGAAACTTGAACTATTTGATGAGAAACAACGGGAGCTTGCCAATTGGGCTAAAGTGCTATCACACCCGGCTCGCATCGCCATATTACAATACCTGGCCTCATGCACCACGTGCATTTCCGGGGACATCTCGGATTACTTGCCACTCAGTCGTACAACAGTCTCTCAGCATTTAAAAGAGCTGAAGTCGATGGGACTTATCAAAGGTGAAGTTGAGGGTCTAAAAATAAGATACTGTCTCGATAAAGACTCTGTTGAAACTTTAAATTCTATTTTCAATGGTTTCATCGCCAGCATTCAATCAAAAAATGTCGAAAGCTGTTAAACTTATCTTTAATTAGATTCTGCTAAAACTATTATAATTCTACAAAATACTATTATTAATCATTAATTGATAATTATTAATTACACCATGAAAGTACTAATCTTATGCACAGGCAACTCATGCCGCAGCCAGATGGGAGAAGCCATCCTAAGAGATATTAACCCTGATTTAACAGTCGTTTCTGCTGGAACAAAAATTGCCAATGAGGTACATCCACTGGCAGTGAAAGCTATGGCAGAGATAGGTATCGATATCAGTTCCCTCAGACCTAAGATGGTTGATGTGTTTCTTGAAGAAGGCGTTGACTTTCTGATTTCAGTTTGTGGTGGTGCCAAAGAGGCTTGTCCTGCATTTATTGGTCCTGTGGGCACAAGACTTCATATTGGTTTCGACGATCCGGCTTACGCTCCGGGCAACGAAGAAGAAGTGATGAACGTTTTCAGAAGAGTCAGAGATGAGATCCGTCGCGATTTTGCCAAGTTTAACGAAGACTATATTCTAAAAGTCTAAAAGGTCGAAAGGTCATAAGGCTGAGTGAAACGAAGTCCGCCTCATGCGTGATCAAAGAGTCAAAAGAGATTTTAATAAAGACTACAGACAACCGTTAACCAAAAATAAACCACATTAATAATATGGGAAGCTTAACTAAAAAACTATCATTTCTGGACAGGTATTTAACCCTCTGGATCTTTGTAGCCATGGCCGTTGGCGTTGCCTCGGGATATATATTCCCTAACATCGCCAATTTCTGGAATTCGATGTCCTATGGCAGCACCAATATTCCTATTGCCATTGGACTAATCATCATGATGTATCCGCCACTGGCAAAGGTGAAGTACGAAGAACTGAAAGATGTCTTTAAAAACCGAAAAATACTTCTATTGTCATTGGTACAGAATTGGATTTTAGGTCCAACACTGATGTTCGGTTTAGCCATTCTATTTCTGAGAGATTACCCTGAATATATGACCGGACTAATCCTGATTGGATTGGCTCGCTGTATTGCCATGGTGATTGTTTGGAACGACCTGGCTAAAGGGGATACCGAATACGCTGCAGGTCTTGTTGCTTTCAACAGTATTTTCCAGGTCTTTTTCTTCTCCCTGTATGCCTATGTTTTCATCACGGTATTGCCTCAATATTTTGGGCTTGAGGGCTCGGTAGTCGATATTTCGATGAACGAGGTGGCAGAATCTGTTTTCATCTATCTGGGGATTCCCTTTTTAGCTGGTATGCTCACCCGCTACCTGCTTCTGAAAAGAAAAAGCAAGCAATGGTATCAGGAAAAATTTATTCCTAAAATCAGCCCACTGACTCTATTCGCTCTTTTGTTCACCATTTTTGTGATGTTTTCACTTAAGGGTGAACACATCATTCAATTGCCTTTCGACGTGATCCGAATTGCGATTCCTTTACTGATCTACTTTGTGATCATGTTTTTGGTTTCCTTCTTTATGGGTAAAAAGGTGAATGCCGGTTATGAAAAAACCGCGACCCTATCGTTCACCGCTGCCAGTAACAACTTCGAATTGGCAATTGCCGTAGCCATTGCCGTTTTTGGTATTGACTCAGGGGTCGCTTTTGCTGCCGTTATTGGTCCCTTGGTTGAAGTTCCAGTGCTGATTGCACTGGTTAACCTGGCACTTCGTTTTAAGAAGCAATATTTCAACAATAAGACCGTTATTAAAAAATGTGCTAACGAAATTAACTAAATAGCATATTATATTTTTTAACGTTTACTTTACAACTGAACCATATTTAATATGCTTAAAGCCATCCTGAAAAGGGTGGCTTTTTTGTTTCCAACTCATATTTAAAACTCGCATAAAATCTATTTTGGCATTAAAATTGCTTAGCTATCATCTTTAATCACTAAAAAATATCATGTGGAAAGATGTTAACTTAACGCAACCAATCAAGACATCTGGAATCATAATAAAGAATTGAACTTAAAAAACACAAGTATGAGACGACTAATTCTATTGGGCTTTGCCCTTTTAATGACACAATTCTCTTTCGCTCAAAGTGGAACAAAGAATTTTATAGATCAGAATTATATTGAGGTAAACGGTAATGCCAAAATGGAAGTCATTCCTGATGAGATTTACGTGAATATCAATTTGAGTGAAAAAGATACAAAAAACAAGGAAAGTGTTGATCAACTTGAAAGAAAAATGTTTAAGGCTTTGAAACAAAGCGGCATCGACCTTGAAAAACAAGTTTCTGTGCTGGATTTCTCCAGCAACTTCCAAAATTACTTTCTAAAAAGAAAAGATATCTTGAAATCGAAAGATTACCAGGTGATTGTTCATGATGCGAAAACCCTTTCCAAAATATTTGTCTCTTTGGAAGAAATTGGCATTTCAAATATCAATATCGACCGGGTAGATCACTCTAAAATTGAAGATTTCAGACAGGAAGTTAAAATCAAAGCCATTAAAGCAGCTAAGATCAAAGCAGGGGCATTAGCAAGTGCTATTGATCAGGAAATTGGAAGGGCCATATACATAAACGAAGGTTCGTACAATATGTATAAAGCACGCCCACAAGTCAGTCAAATGATGATTAGAGGTAAGGCTAGTTTAATGATGGATGAGGCAATGCCACAAATCGAATTTCAGAAAATTGAACTGGAGTACAGTATTAAAGTACGTTTTGAACTCAAATAGGATCATCGGAAGGCTTTGTTAGAGCCTAAAAAAAGTATTATCCCGATAATTAAAAACGATAGTTGAAAATCAGCTATCGTTTTTTATTTTTGTGATGTTTTAAAATCAACAGATCTTCAAATTTGTAAACTGTCGTTCAAATATCATTACGATGAAATGTAAGACTGATACAGATTGTGAAAAAACTTTAACATACTATTGTGAATTTAATTCCCCCTATGAAAAAGATACTAGCCTACATAACCACTCCCCTATTCTATTTTCTCTTTACTCTTGCTTTGCTGATCTTCCACCCTATCCAGGTTATTTGCAGAAGACTGTTCGGTTATCAAGCTCATAAAGTATCCGTTGACATCTTAAATTACATTCTGATGCGCTTGGTTATTTTCATAGGATTCAGAATCAAATTTAATGACAAGGTTCAGTTACCTACTGATCGTCCCTTAATTGTGGTCTCGAATCACCAGGGGACTTACGATATACCTCCCATTGTTTGGATGTTTAGAAAAAATCATCCTAAATTCATTTCAAAAATTGAATTATCAAAGGGGCTTCCCAGCATTTCATATAACTTGCGTCATTCCGGAGCTGCACTTATCAGAAGAAAAAACAGAGCTCATGCTTTAGGAGAAATTCGCAAACTGGGAAAATTAATTGCTGATAATAACTATTGTGCATGTATCTTTGCAGAAGGGACCCGAAGTAAAACAGGAAAGATGAGACAGTTTAAATCCGGAGGGCTTGCCACATTATTAGCAGAAGCGCCCAATTCTTTAGTGGTTCCCTTTGTTGTTGACGGTAATTACAAAATTGAGCGTAATGGCCGATTCCCTCTGTCTTTTGGTGAAAAAGGAACCTACTCTATCCTGGAACCTATTGAACCCAAAGAATATACTGCCGAAGAATTAACTAAAAAAATTGAGAGCCTGATCCGTACTGAGTTGGGACAATAATAACTAAAACACATGGCTGAAAAAACGGCATTAGTGATTGAAGGCGGTGCCATGCGTGGCATCTTTTCAGCAGGTGTTATGGACCAATTTCTCGAAGAAGGATTTAATCCCTTCGATATGGTAATTGGAGTATCAGCCGGATCAATTAATGCTGCGGCTTATCTTGCCGATCACAAAGGCAGAAATTTTGAGGTTTACACCAATTATTCACTTCATCCTGATTATATCAGCCTTAATAATTTCTTGAAAGGCAAACATTTCATAGACCTTGACTGGCTTTGGGATGTCACCGAAAAAGATCTTCCAATAGATACAGAACTTCTTTTTGAAAAATGCATCGATTTTGAAATTGGTTTTACTTTAAACGAAAGTGGTGATGCCCTGTTTCTAAATCCAACTGCCGAAAACCTAAGCCATTACCTTAAAGCTTCATGCACTATTCCTCTCTTTTATCGCAATTTTCTTGAAATCAAAGGACAAGAAGTATCTGATGGTGGTGTCTCTGCACCTATTCCGGTAGAAAGAGCTGTTGAGAAAGGCGCCACCCGTATCATGGTCTTACGATCGCGTCCTGAATCGTATAGAATGCAAAACGGATTTGATTTTAAAATTGCAAACCTGGTCTTTAGTAAACACAAAGGTCTGCTTAAAGCAATAAAGAATCGTTATCTGGTTTATAACCAATCCATCGAATTCATTCACAACCCACCCAAAGGTGTTGAGATTATTGAAATTTGTCCTCCTGAGCATTTTAAGACTAGTCGTTTCACTCAGGACTATCAAACCCTACTCGACGATTATAATATAGGAAAAGAAATGGGAAAAATTGCCATTGAGAAATTTGATCGATAAAGCCCACCCAATTTCAGTCAATAACAAATAATCTGGATTAAAGGTGTTCATCTCAAAGAGAATCTGCTATTATCAGTGTCATTTGCGGGCGAAATGGATTTTAGTTTATTAATTCCCGCAAATTAACTTCGTTGAGCTCGCTAGCTCGGTTTCGCAAATATCCGAAGATAGAAAATTTCAATCATTCTGATTAAGGCCGTCACTATGCTCAGTTTCTTATTATCGATTGAGAAAACAGGATACCCGGCATTTAGACCCACCTTTTGTGCGTGTATCAGATTCAAGAATCAAATACAAACGCTTACCCATTACTGATATTCAAATTAAAGCATAAAAAAAGCCTTCCAAACGGAAGGCTTTTTTCAATATTCTTAAAAGCTGATTAGAATCTTCTTTCTTTGATTCTAGCTTTCTTACCAGTAAGTTCACGTAAGTAGTAAATTCTAGCTCTACGTACACGACCTCTTTTGTTTACTTCAATCTTATCGATGAATGGAGAAAACATTGGGATAATTCTTTCTACACCAACGTTACCAGACATTTTACGAATAGTAAAAGTTTTAGTAGTACCAGTACCTTTAATTTGGATAACTACACCTCTAAAGATCTGAATTCTTTCTTTAGTTCCCTCTTTAATTTTGTAAGAAACACTAATTGTGTCACCTGCTCCGAAAACAGGAAGCTCAACGCTAGTAGCAAATGCTTGCTCAGCAACTTTAATTAAATCCATCGTATTGATTTTTTTTTAGATTCACGAACGCAATATAAACATATAACTGTCTTGATGCCAGAGATTACGCACGAATTCGCCGCAAATGTAAGAAATATTTTCCAATCTTCAAGCCTATTCCATGAACAAAATAAAACAACATCATGAAAAATAAAAAAAGTCCGAATCGAAATCCGGACTTGAATATTATTGTGTAGAAATACTATTGAAGCACTTCTTTCTGATTGCTTGAAAAGTATTTCATAAACTGAGCTCTTTCGTACATTGCCGAATCTTCAACACTACCATAACTTAGCTTACCTCTGAAATCGTCAAGGCTTTTAAACTCCTTCTTTTCCATCCAGTTAGTTATATCAGCTAATACATCGCTAACTCTATCGAAACCATTCTCGTAGATAGTAGAGCAAAGCTGAATAGTTTTAGCACCAGCAAGTAATTGCTTGATAGCAGCTTCTCCGTCATGAATTCCTGTCGAAGCTGACACATCAATACCACGAATCTTATCGCTGATCATTCCAACCCAACGTAAGGATTTTCTGATATCTGAAGGAGAACTTAAAACATCAGCCGAAGTGATTTCTAAATTATCAATATCGATATCCGGCTCATAAAAACGGTTAAATAATACCAAAGCATCAGCACCATCAGCATTCAAACGATTGGCAACAGCCATCATATTGGTAAAATAGATACCTAATTTCATGGCTATTGGAATATTCACTTGCTTTTTAACAGCAGAGAATACATCGTAATAAAGCTTTTCGTATGCCTCTGCACTTCTGTTTTTATCGTTAGGAACAATAAAGACATTTAATTCGATGGCATCAGCTCCTGCATTTTCTATCTCTTTAGCAAAGAAAGTCCAATCATTTGCCGATACACAGTTGATACTAGCAATAACGGGGATCGAAACTGTTTTTTTTGCCTCACGAATAAGGTCCAAATAGTTCGATATTGAATTAGCTTTCACATAATTAACGATATAATCCTCTGCTTCAGGATAAGCCACATTCTTGGGATCAGCAGAAATTAGATGTGAGGCTTCATTTATGATTTGCTCTTCGAAAAGAGATTTCAAAACAACAGCACCTGCACCTTTTTCTTCCAGAATTTTAATTTTTCTTACAGAATTAGTCAAGCCGGAACTGCTTATTATAATGGGATTTTTTAAAGTCAATCCCATATATGTTGTTTCAAGATTTATCATGCTAGTATTTATTTTTTATTGTTGACTGAAACAAATATAATTAATTCGGGGAATCAATTAAAATTAAATTGAGTTATTAATAATTCTGATCTTAAAAACTCAAATTTCATCATAACAGCTCGCCGTAGCTCAGAACACTATTAACGGGCTATCTGGCACCAAAAATTGAACTTCCCACTCTTACCATGGTACTCCCCTCTTCAATTGCAAGCTGATAATCTCCTGACATTCCCATCGATATTTCGGTAAAATCCTTTTTATCAGAGAAGAAATCAGATTTAAGTGTCTCAAAATTATTTTTAAGCAGTTTGAATTCTGATCGAACCTGTTCCTCATTATGAGTAAAAGTTGCCATCCCCATCACTCCCACAATATTGATCCCTTCAAGTGCCTGAAAATCTTCCGATCTCAACATTTTTTGTGCTTCTTGCATGGTATATCCAAACTTGCTCTCTTCTTCTGCAATATGAAATTGCAATAAACAATTGATCACACGATCGTGCTTTAAAGCCTGCTTATTGATTTCATTCAATAGTTTCAGACTATCAACAGCATGAATCAGATGCACAAAACCTGCAATATATTTCACTTTATTAGTCTGAAGATGGCCTATGAAATGCCATTCAATATCCTTTGGTAAATCCTCATGTTTTTGTTTCAACTCCTGAGGCTTATTTTCCCCGAAAACCTTGTATCCACCTTCATAAGCTTCAATAATATCCTCTTTCGGTTTGGTTTTCGAAACAGCAATAAGCTTTACATTTTCAGGAATACTTTCTAATATTTTATCTATATTTTCTGAAATAGTCATCATATATAATTTAAAATCCCTTCCAAAATTACAATTTTAGAAAGGATAAAGAAACTTAGTCGGGAACAATTAAGATAACATTTTTGTCTGAGAAATATTGGTATCACAATCAAAACCTAAGATACCTATTTTTTGCCATCACTTAAAATAAAACCAACACCATGAACATTCTCGATTTTAATGGCAGGGTCAGGTTTTAGATGCTTGCGTAATTTGGTGATAAACACATCGAGGCTGCGCCCCATAAAATAATCGTTCTCTCCCCATACTTTTACAAGAATATCCTCACGTTTAACCAGGGTATTTTTATTACGACAAAGCATGATCAACACATCAGCTTCTTTTTTCGTAATACGAGTCACATGACCTTTATGTACAAGTTCCAGATTGGCATGATCAAATTCAAAACTACCCAGTTTGCATTTACGGTCAGGCTCTTCAACACCTTTAAAAGAACGTTTTAGAATCGCATTAATTCTTCGCACCAGTTCATCCTCGTCAAAGGGTTTGGTAATATAATCATCACCTCCCAAATCAAAACCATTCAGCTTATCTTCCTTAAGGGATTTTGCTGTTAAAAAGATAATAGGTACATCCAGGTTCTTCTTTCTAATCTTTCGAGCTAAAGTAAAACCATCCATCAAAGGCATCATCACATCCAGGATACAAATATCAAAGTCTCCTGATATAAAAGTGGACAATCCTTCAACACCATCACGAGCGAGAATGACATTAAAGCCTTCCATTCCCAGGAAATCTTTTATCAACATACCCAAACTAGGGTCATCTTCCACAAGAAGAATTTTAGGGGATTTTCCGATACTCATAAATTTAGCTTAAGGGTAATACAACAGTAAATGTACTACCAATATTCTTTTTACTCCAAACTTTAATGCTGCCTTTATGAGCATCAATAATCATTTTTGTGTAAGATAAACCAATCCCAAAGCCTTTTACATTGTGAATATCACCCGTATGTGCCCTGTAATAGCGATCAAAAATATTTTTTTGCTCTTCCCTTGTCATACCAATGCCTTCATCGGTAACCGAAATCAGAATTTCTCCATTCCTGTTTTGAGTACTGATTCTTATTTTGGGTTCTTCAGGGGAATATTTAATCGCATTATCAATCAAATTCTTGAATACGTTTTGCAAGAGTTCCCTGTCGACCTTCACTTTATCATTCGTCGCCTCAAGCTTAAAATCAATTCTACCCTTCTTTTCTTCAATCAGTATCTTTAAACAAGCAGCACATTCCGACAATAAATCGTGTAAGGATATTTCATCAGCATTCAGTTTCAACTCTCCTCTCTCTATACAGGCCAATTTCAATAATTGTTCCACCTGAAGTCTCAATCTGTTATTTTCGGTGAGTATGACATCTGAATAATGCGTCACATTCTTAGGTGATGACAAAACTTTTTCACGCTTAAGCATGCCACAAGCCAAAGCAATACTAGCCATAGGTGTTTTAAACTCATGAGCGATATTATTAATCAGGTCAGTTGTTCTGCCCAAAATCTTTTTATCCCTAAGAAGGGATATAACGGTAATTCCGAAAAGTGAGAATAAGATGATAATTGCGATTAAAGAAGCTATAAACATGGTACCCATACTATCAAGTAAGTTTTTCTCACGCTTATCGAAGTATACATTCAGCATAGCCTTATCATCACTCAATGCCTTTTGCATACTGTAGTAAAAACAGCGGCTTTGTGGTTGTTCATCTGCTTTTGACAATACTTCTATGGTATAACTCGACTCAATTTGATGCTGTTTGAATTTATTTTCGATAATATTGTTCAATCGCGCAACTTCAGACTTTAAACGTGCACTATCACTGGCTGACTTAAGCTTCTTCATGCACTCACTCAGTTCGAAACAGGACTGCTGATCTTTCATAAACTCACTTACAGATTCATGCAATGCCAGTCCAACAAGATGGCGAAACTGTTCTTCGTTTAATCTGCGAGCCTGGCTAATCCACTGAACCTGTATTATTAACAGGACTATTAAAACCAAAATGGAGACACCTATGAATATTTGAGATTTATACCGGGTCATATAATTTATTAATGTATTAACTAAAACAAAGTGACTTATCAAAAATCAATCTTTATTCCGCATTATATTTTACATAGAAATAACCGAAGGGAAACAAGCCATTTTACTTACAAAAGCTTTTATAGCCTGATAACTAACAACTCAACCCTATCCATTAATATGGCTAAGCTTCTTTAAATCATTCCAATTAACACTCAAAAGTAGGGTTTATTTGTGAATTGTTTAAAGCATTAACAATTCATTAACAGAAGACTTATTTATCTTTTTATTATCTTTAAGCTACAAATTTGAACTAAAAACGTTTTTTTTTAAACTTTTAAATTAATAATTATGAAAAGATTAGTATTCGGACTTTTGTTTGTCTTTACAATGAGTTTAGTAAGTGTAGCAGCGAATCAAGTTATTCTTGCTGACTCTGATATTTCTTTGACTCAGGAACAAGATCAGAAAAAAGACGACAAGAAAACTAAAAAAGCTGAGGCTAAGAAAGCCTGCTGTACTAAAGCAGCAAAAGAAGAATGCAAAAAAGCATGCACTAAGGCTGATGCTAAAAAAGCATGTTGCAAAAAAGAAGTAAAAGAAGCATGTAAAGCTGATTGTACAAAAGCTTGTTGCAAGAAAGAAGTAAAAAAAGCTTGTAAAGCTGATTGCACAAAAGCCTGTTGTAAAAAAGAAATCAAAAAATAAGCTAAAACTTATCTTTCAATAAAAGATATTAGAACAAAAAAAGTGCTTATCCGTTGGATAAGCACTTTTTTTGTATCAAATCGCAAGGCATTTTTAACAACCTCCCGCAGCACGTTTCTTTTTCTTCTTCCTCTTAATAACTGGTTTCGGTGAATCTTTTTTAGTAGACTTGTTGTTTGTCACAGCACCACCTCCACCAAGAGCCATACCTGCACCTTTACGGAAATCGTACCTTGCAATTTCTTCATCAGGACTTGTTGAAGCCGGAGCCGTAGGATTCAAAATGGTTTCAACCCAATAGTTTAAGCCCCCCTGCATCACATAGTTGTTTTCAAAACCCAACTGACGCGTAATCATCCATGCTTCATTGGCTTTCATCGTTCCATTTGAATAGAACACATTCATTTTAACATCCTGATCCAGGATATCAGCCCAATCTTCTGATAAAATATCAGTTAAAGGTATATTGATCGCATTAGGCAAATGGTATTTTTCAAAATCATTTTGCGCTCTCACGTCAATCAATTGAAATGAGGGATCTTTTTGAATGACCATATCGGCAATTTCGTCAGTACTCATAAATTGAGCCCCTCCACGAGCTTCTTCAAGCAATTCTTCAGCCGTCAACTTATAAGCCTTGGTTGTATTTTCGGGAACAGCCGCAATAATCAACCCAAGAGGGATAAAGATGGCTGCTAATTTTAATCTTACATTCATGGTAAATTAGATTTAAGTCCCAATAAAAATCGGGATAAGATAACTAATTACTAATTGTTTATTATAACTTCATTTAGTACTCTTCTCTGGGAAATTTTTTCTCAGCCCATTCGCCAAACCAAAACATGCCAAAAGCTGCAGCAATCATGCCTAAAGAAAATACGCCACGAGACAAGTTTAAGAACTCGTTGATGGTTGGATTCCCCATAAATTCAGCTTTATAAAGATCTTCAAACAAAGGATAACCTTCGGTAAAAGCAATGATACCTAAAAATAACCCGCCGATAAATGCCAAAGCATCTAATTTACCGATCGAAATGGCACAGAAAGCTGTTCCGGGACAGAAGCCACCCATTATAAATCCAACTCCCATAATAACACCACCTACAATTGCAGAGTGTAAAAAGGTTGGATTAATGTAAATAAGGTCTAAATCTACCCATCCAAACAGGCTCCCGAATAGCATACCTAACAATGCGGTAATTGCAGCCGTAAAAAACACTTTCAATACAGTCGTGTCGTAGCCATAAAACATACCGGCTAATTTTCTACTCGAAGAAAAGCCACTTGATTCTAATACAAATCCAAAACCAATGCCGATTAAAAAGGCTAAGAACAGATTGGTTTCAGGAGAAATTATTTCGTTTACTATTAATGGTCCCATAATATTATTAGATTTTAGATTTCCGAATTGAGTTTGCGAACTAAAAACATCACATCAACTCAAAACTTAAATACTTGAAAAAATAGTGTTATTAAATCCAGTTTTTACGGAAGAAATAAGCCAGGGCGAATGCCGTTCCGAAAATAAAGGCCATGGTGATAAATCCACCTAGGGATAAAACGGCCATTCCACTTAGAGCAGAACCAGAGGTACAACCTCGTCCCAACTGGGAACCAAACCCGAAAAAAGCACCACCAAGTAAAGCAAAAATCAACCTTCTTTTCGAAGATATTTTAGGAGAATGCTCCACTTTAAATTTTAATCTTTTAGCAAAAGTTCCGGATAAGAAACCTCCAACCAAAACACCTAAAACCTGAAAAACCAACCACGACTTCATAGGATTTGAGTGTGTTTCGTTATAATTCTTATAAAACACTGCATTCTCAGCATGATCAGGAGCAACTGTATTTACAGTACTCACGATTACAGATTTTAAAGCACCACTCGCTCCCAAACCTCTACCAGAGATAAAATTGGCAGACAAAAGCACCAAACCCAACAATACACCACCGATGTAGGGGTTCCAATATTTAGTTTTCTTTACTTCGTTCATATGATTTATATTTTACTATCCCGATTAGTATCAGGAGAAGATTATAAATTCTTGATTTTTAACTTTCGATTGATCGAATTCATTTATTTAATAGAGCCAGCGACTAGCCTGACCGGCATAAGCGATAATAAAACGCAACATTAAACTACCGAACAAAACCAGTACAACCGGAATGGCAACAGGTATTTTATATTTACGCAACTCTAAAATTTCGAGTATCGCCGGAACAATCATTCCTAAGATGACAACAAAAATCCAGAAAGGAGCTGTATAAACGCCTCCTAAAAACATGTTTGCCGCTTCAATCTGAACCTGAGAACTCGCTTTGAATCCCATAAACATGTGAATGATCAAGAAAAGTTCAACTCCGATAATCATCAAGTCAAGCTGAGCAAAACGTTTTTTCTCGGCATGATCCTTCGACAACCAAATGGTTATAGCAGATCCTGCTGACAGTCCTGAAGCCAGGAACAATGGACCTAATATCGACGTATTCCATAAAGGACGAGCATTAAAAGCTGAAAACAGAATACCCGTATAAATCCCGAGTACTGCTGATGAAATCAGCATGATCCAAGCCAAAACGATTTTGTTTTTCTCAAAAAATGCAATCGCATCTTTTACAATATCGAATTTCCAATCCCATCTTGGGAAAAGTTCTTTAATGTGCATGGCACACCAAATCATCGATAAAGGTGTCACTAACATCAGTGTCCAGGCACCCCACGACATAGGCGAATCCAACCTAATGGTGGTGTAAAGTCGCCAAAAATAAAGCTTGTGATGCAAGTCTAAAAACAGAGCACCTAAGCCTATAATCAGGGCGATTGGTGCTACAAATGGAGCTATTTTAACCGCAGTGCGATAATCATTCTCCCTGTTTCGAATGGTATATAAAGCAGCGAAAAACAAAACGCCAGCTGCCAATCCTCCTAAAAATAAGTACAAGGGAATCTCCCAGTGCCAAACATGTAGTTGAGGATCGATAAGCGGATTATTTCTGCCACTAACAATTATTTCTTCACGCATGATATAAAATTGTTATTGTGTTAGGTTAGAAAGTATAGTTGTGGTTTAGTACCGGCTTCAGGGATTAGGGTTTTCCATTTCCTCTTTTTAAGAATCATTGAAACCTCTGATCGGGGATCATCCAAATCACCAAAATACATACACTTGGTTGGGCAAACTGAAACACAAGCCGGCTGCATGCCTTTCTTTATGCGGTGCAGACAGAAGGTACATTTATCCACATATCCTTCGGGATGAACAAATCGAGCATCATAAGGACAAGATGTGATACAGGCACTACAGCCAATACACATATCTTTATCAACTTTAACAATACCCCCCTCATCATAGTGACTCGCTCCTGTTGGGCAACAACGCACACAAGGTGAGTTTTCACAGTGATTGCATCGCTCCGAACGAATTTCCATTTCCAAATGAGGATAGGTTCCATCCATTACTTCTACAACCCAATCGCGGCAGTAACCAATCGGCACATCATTCTCCGTTTGGCATGCTACGACACAATCGCTGCAGCCTACACATTTTTTGGTATCGATAGCCATTGCATATCTCATAGTTTAGGCCTCCTTTTTATTATCAAATCTAAATGTTACAAAATTTCCTCTCATTCCGGTTCCACCCATAATTGGGTCAGTCATCACGTTAGTGATAAGCTGGGTATCGCTTATCCCTTTTCCGAAACAACGCTTCATGCGCTTATCAGCATGGCCAAATCCATGAACCATATAGACTGAATCGAAACGAATACGTTCGGTAACTCTTACCTTAATTGAGAAATCGGAAACAATGCCATCTTGATTTTCCAGATAAACATATTGATCGTTTTTCAAATCCCATTCCTTGGCCACTTTCGGGTTTACCCAAAGGGTATTTTCATCCATCAAGTCAGTAAGATTCGGGTTATTAGCCGTACGGCTAAAGGTATGCATAGGTGCACGACCGTATATCAAACGATAGAAACCCTCTTGTGGTTCAGGGTGTTGCACAAATACAGGCATAGGCTCAAAACCTTCTTCGGCAAGTGCCGTTGAATAAAGCTCAATTTTACCTGTATTGGTATTGAATTCTACATTTTCATCCTTAGCAAAGTATAAATCATCATATTCACGTTTGATACGCTTGACGCCGATTCTCTGCATTTCTTCCAAAGATGTACCTACTTGCTGCAATTCCCAATCGATCTCATCTTCAAGATTCTCAAATGGGAAATATTCCAACAGATCCAGTTTTTTAGCCAATTCTCTTGCCATCCAGTAGGCAGGTTTGGTATTGTATTTAGGCTCAACTGCAGGCATTCTTAAAGCAATACTTGGCTCTCTACCTTGTGATACTCTCAGCGAATCGTAACGCTCCAGGTAAGTACACTCAGGTAAAACCACATCAGCGTAACCTGTAATCTCCATTGGCATGGTATCTACCACCGCAATTAAATCCAGTGCTTGAATTGCTTCCAATGTCTTCGCCTGATTAGGAAGTGTATTTATTAAATTCGTTCCGTTAACAATCCAGGCTTTAATCTGATGCCCCAAATCATGAGTTGGCATAGATGCATCGCAAAGACCTGAAGCCAATGCCAAATCAGCAAGATTATACTTTCCTCCCAGTGCCTCGCGCCAGGATTTATTTGGTTTTGGAAATTTAGGAAGCTTGTAATGAGGAACGGAAGCTTTTTCAGGATTGTAATAACCTCCGCGTCGTCCCCAGCTTCCCAATAAGGCATTCAATATCGCTACTGCTCTCAATCGCTGTGTATCATCACCATACCAGGTCACATGACGACCCGGGTGTACGATAACAGCAGGAGCTGCATTAGCCATAGCACGAGCTGTTTCTCTAATCTGCTGAGGTTTTAGTGTTGTAACACCGTAAGCCCATTCTGGCGTATATTGCTGGACATGTTCTTTTAATTGATCGAAACCATAGCAGTAACGCTCAACGTAATCTTTATCGTAAAGCTCCTCGTTGATGATTACATTCATCCAGGTAAGAAGCAAAGCCATATCAGTAGATGGCTTGATTGGTAACCAAAATTTGGATTTACTTGCCGCTGTCGAGAAACGGGGATCAACAGTTATTATTGTAGCACCTTTGTCAATTGCATCAGACATCTCCTGTACCTGGCCGTTATGCATATTTTCTCCAAGGTGAGAACCAATTAAAACCAAACATTTGGTATCTCTGATATCTGTGTTCTCCGGAGAATTGATACCTTGTCCATAAGTAGAAATGAATGCCACCTCACGAGGTCCCCGACACTGTGCGTAAGAAGGAGCAGTAATATTATTCGAGCCCAAAGCTTTTAAGACTTTGCCAAAATACTTCCCTCCGGAACCATGAGAAAATAATGCCAAAGATTCAGGACCATGCTCTGCTTTTACCTTTTTCAGTTTCTGAGCAATGTATTCGAAAGCCTCATCCCATGTCGCTTCACGAAATGTTTGTTTGCCTCTTTCCTCTGTTCGAATCAAAGGCGTTTTTAGTCTGTCTTCGTCGTTATACATACCTACTCCACCGGTACCACGAGGACAGAAACGTCCGTTACAATTGGGATCATCGTTGTTTCCGATGATCTTCTTTATGCGTCCGTTCTGATCCTTATAAACCCAACCTGCACACTTCCAAAAACATACTTCGCAGTAGGTTGGAGTTCGTGTAAAGTCGAATGGTCCCTTAAAATGGGACGGATTTGTTTTCACCAGATTATTGGCAAAAGCATCCAAAAGGCCTCCTCCAAATATTAATCCGGCAGCGCTTAAAGAACTAATTTTTAAAAATTGTCTTCTGCTGTTCATATGATACTAATTTTCATATTAAGGTCATATGGAACTTTCAATAAAATAAATAATCATCTTCAAAGTGAATCATACTTATTTAATCATGAACGTTTCATAGAGTTAGATTTCATTATCTTGCTTTTTCTAAGTCCTTATCCTGATACAAAAAAACACTTAACTTCAATCAAATAAAGCTGCATCAGTGATTCCTATTCGCCTCTGCCTGTGTTTTAAAGTTTTAATAATAACACCTAAATAAGCCTTAAACCTTAAACCCTCTAAATATTAACACATCTAGAAACTTAGATTTATGGATGTAAACATATATAAAAAGATGAATGGAAAAAATGTTTTATAATACCTGATATTATTTTAGATTTATTCTAAAGAGGCATCCAGACTAAAGCACTCATAATTAGAAACAAAAAAAGTTATTTAGATTTTAAACAAATAAACAAAAAGCATCATTTTAGTCCATGAATATCATTCAGGGTATTCAGGTTGGAAAAAAGGTCAGATCGATAATAATCTGCACCCGGAGAGGGTTTAAAATACAAAGGATTCAATTTAGAAAGGAGGCTCATCATTTTCAAATTCCCGGATTCAAGTGCTTCCTGAAAGAAGGATGAAGCATGGGCAGAATAGCAGGCAGCAAGGGGTTGTTTTCGCCCGGTTTCGTCGATTGGAACAACAGCGTTCCCTTTTAACTGATCCATCAAATCAACAAATAAATCTGAAGGAACATGAGGTGTATCACAGGATATAACCAAATAAATATCGGCATCAGTGGTCTTCATGCAAGTATTGATACCACCAATAGGCCCACAATCAGGAATCTCATCTGCAATCATCGGATAATCAAGGTAGGCGTATGCATCATTGGCCGTACTTATAACCAATTCGTGACAAAGAGGCTTTAGTGTTTCAATGGCATATTCGATCAGAGCTTTCCCCTGATATTGAACCAGGCCCTTCTCCTGTCCCATTCTTTTACTTTTACCTCCCGACAATACAATGCCGACAATTTTACCTTCGTTTTTTTGCATACATAAAACTATGTAAAAATTCTTTCCTATTTTAGTTTAAGATCATAATAAAGAGTGAAATATTTTTAGGTTTTACTTTAAAACTAAAACAGAGTTTAATTACCCGAAAATTATATCCTCTGCAGATTAAGACATTATCTTCTTAAAATTTTTATTTTTCTACTTCCGGATGTATCTTTAGAACGGTTTTAAATAAGAGAATGCAGTTATGAATTTTTTACAACTCAATTCTCTATCTAAAAACAAAGATCATGAAACTTAAACTATTAATAATCGGACTGCTTATATCTGGGATTAGCCTGGCAAACAAAATAGACGAAATGAGTAAAAAGAATACAGAAATTGCCACCCTGGGAGCCGGATGTTTTTGGTGTGTTGAAGCCATTTTTCAGGAATTAGAAGGGGTTTATGATGTGGAATCGGGATACATGGGAGGCCATGTGCTTAATCCCAGCTACAGAGATGTATGTTCCGGAGAATCTGGTCATGCTGAAGTTTGTCAGATCACCTTCGATCCTGAGATTATCAGCATTGACGAATTGCTTGAAATTTTTTGGCAGGTACATAACCCGACTACACTAAACAGACAAGGTGCAGATGTGGGTCCTCAGTATCGTTCAGTCATTTTCTATCACAATGAAAAACAAAAATCTATCGCTCAAAAACTGATTAAAGAACTTGATGCATCTGAGGCCTGGGATGATCCTATTGTAACTGAAATATCGGCTGCAGAGAAGTTCTATAAAGCTGAGAATTACCACCAGGATTATTATAATCTGAATAAACATCAGCCCTATTGCAGCTTTGTCATTAAACCAAAGCAAGAAAAGTTCAAAAAGGTTTTTAAGAGTAAATTGAAAAAATAAAACTTGATGAAGGGATGTGTTAATACGATAATGTGTTAATGTGGAGATATGATGACGTGATGATTTGATGATCAATAAAAGAATACTTATTTTATGAATCGACACTGGCACAATACTTGCTGTTTGCCACATGGGAAAATAAGTTAATCGATATAAAAAAGAACATCATGAATAAATTCATCACCTTAGTGACTCTATTCTTACTCAGCTTTGCTTCTATTACAGCACAAAACGTAGAGCGTTATAAAGATTATCATGACAAAGGCAGAATGCTGATTTTAGAAGGCAAGTACAAGGATGCCATTGCACAATTGGATACGGCCATTCAGATTATGCCTTATTACGCCCGAATTTTTCAAGACAGAGGCTACGCTTATATGCAGATTAAAAACTATAAGTCCGCTCTACTGGATTTCGATCATGTTTTGGAAAAACAGCCCTATCTGAACCAAGTCAGATTGCAAAGAGGCATGGCACTTTATCATCTCAACTATATCGATGATGCCGAGATAGACCTACTTGCAGTAAGAAAAGCGACACCAAATAAAAATTACGAGGCTGAATATTATCTTGAGAATATCAATCGAGAAAAGGAATTGTTACGTTTTAAAGAACAAGAACGAATTGATGAACTGAGATACCAAGCCGAATCACGAAGACTAGAGCGAGCCAGACATAGAGAAGACGTCATTTGGAATTCTGTAGTTCCTCTCGCCTTTTGGACTGCTTTATTTCTGACATGGTAAATCGAAAACACTGTTCGAATACATAAATTCATTATGGAGTTTTGTTCTGATGCCTTCTGAATGTGGCTAGACAAAACTCCATTTTTATTAATTTCATTCTGACTCTCCCATTAATATCAGACAAGTCCATTTTTGAGATTTTCAGGAAGGATACACACACCCCGCCAAACACAGCTTCACTCTTAATGCATCTCTCCAAACCGGTTTTTATAAAGCCGACAGAAACTCTTATTTGCCCCCACTAATAAAAGTCTCGTGCAGATTATCCTCAGCAAAAGAAGATATTCTGCCCCCTTTAAAAGAATGTCAATACAGATTAATACCACTTTGAACTTAACAGATTTATTAAAATAATGTAAACACCTCAGGTGTTTGATTTATAACATACAAAAAGGTTGTAAGTAAATCCTACAGGTGATAAAAAGTCGTGTTGGGCATGTGAAAACTGAGAAAATTTGGATTTAGAAAGTTGATCTGGTTTTATAGATTGCCGCGCAAAATTTAAAACATGAACAAACTATCTTATGAGCATGGCTGCTCAGACCTCCCTCTAATGGGCGAAACGATAACAGAACGCTTAAGAAAAACAGTTGAATTATTTGGCGATAGAGATGCCTTAATTGTGCCCTACCAAGATTACAAAGTCAACTATACCGAATTTTGGAAACAGATTGAAGAAATTGCCAAAGGCTTATATGCTTTTGGCGTAAAAAAAGGCGGTCGCGTCGGAATATGGTCACCCAATCGATTTGAATGGGTCATTACCCAATTTGCAACAGCACGAATAGGTGCCATTTTGGTCAATGTCAACCCAGCCTACAAAGCAGCAGAATTAAAATTTGCACTCCGCCAATCAGAGATTAGCATATTAATCATGTCTGAAGCTTTTCGAAAGACCAACTACTTTGAAATCATTCAGGAAGTTAGAAAATCCTGTATTCACCTCAAGCAAATTGTAGTTATTGACAGAGACTGGCAAGCGCTAAAAGAAGCAGGTAAACGAATTACGACAGAACAAATCGAGACAATTGAACAAAGCTTACAATTCGACGATCCCATTAACATTCAATACACTTCGGGAACAACAGGCTTTCCTAAGGGAGCAACACTAACTCATCACAACATTCTTAATAATGGCTATTTTATTGGCGAACGTTTAAACTACTCAGAAAATGATAGAGTTTGTATTCCAGTCCCATTTTACCATTGTTTTGGTATGGTATTGGGTAACCTGGCTTGCATCACTCATGGCTCAGCAATGATTATCCCAGGTGAAGCTTTCGAAGCAGAGACGGTTCTTAAAACAGTTCAGGATGAAAAATGCACTTCTCTTTACGGTGTGCCATTGATGTTTATTGCGGAACTGGAACATCCAAATTTTCATAAATATGATATGACCAGCCTCAGAACAGGAATTATGGCTGGAGCATCCTGCCCTGAAAAAGCGATGCTGGAAGTTCAGCAAAAAATGAACATGAGCCAGGTGGCTATTTGTTATGGCATGACCGAAACGGCACCCGTTTCGACACAAACCTTTGTTGATGATGAACTAAGCAAGAGAGTAAAAACCGTCGGACGAGTACACCCTCACCTGGAGATTAAAATTATAGATCCGGAAACCGGTCAGATTGTAAAACGTGGTGAATTTTGCACCCGGGGCTACTCCATCATGCTAAAATACTGGAACAACGAAGAAGCAACCCAGTCTGTTATTGATAATGCGGGTTGGATGCATACGGGTGATCTTGCCACTATGGACCAAGAAGGTTATGTGAGTATTACCGGACGAATAAAAGACATGATAATACGTGGAGGTGAGAACATTTCGCCTTTCGAAATTGAAGAATTCCTGCATTCACACAAAAGCATAAGCGATGTTTATGTAATTGGTGTGCCCGATTACAAATATGGCGAAGTTGTGATGGCCTGGGTTAAATTTAAAGAAGGCAAATCGGCCACCGAAGAAGAACTACGTGAGTATTGTAAAGGACAAATTGCAAGCTACAAGATTCCTAAGCACTTTAAATTCACCTCAGATTTCCCTAGTACGGTAACCGGCAAGATTCGAAAAGTTGAAATGAGAGAAATTTCAAGTCGCGAATTAGAATTGGTTGGCAGATAATACAAATCCCCTCTTGATCCGGAAAGGCCTATCAGGAGGGGATAATAAAGATTACATAACAGCAAGCAGCCAGACAAACCATTTTCTAGTCCTTCTTCTTAGCCATTTTTTTCAATTTTGGCGTATTAAAGATTACCAGGAAGATTATCGACCAGATGCCTAATACTCCCAGTGCGAAAGTAAGAATGATCCAAATTGGAGCATTGGCACGCGTCCCCCACATGGCTCGTTCACTCAGTGGATTTATCGGATTGGTAGGGACTCCGAGTTTAGAAATCAGCTTCACTTCAAGTTTTCCATACAGATCATCATCCGACACCTTAACTGTCAAATCAACATGCCCCTGTTTATCTCCGGGCAAGTCATGAGGAAAAGGAATTTCAAGTTTACCGTTTTCATCTGTATAGGCGTTTTCCCCAGTAACATTTAGCTGTCCGAATTGGCGCTTTACCAGTGCTTCCAGTTCTACGCTCTGGAGATTCACCAGCTTGCCTTTGAGTGTCCTTCCCGTAAGGTGAGCTAATATTTTATGATGCTCATCGTCAATATCAACTTTAAGAAAAGCATTGCTAACCTCAGGATTTTCAACTTCTGTTATTGCACCTGTTTGTGGTTTATTCTTGTCGAATGAACGCAAATAAGCAATGATCATCCACCTGGTTTCACCACTCAGGGTTTTCTCGAAAGTCGGCATGGCAGCTCTTCCGGTTTGGACCTTGTAGAAAATTTCGCCATCACTTTGCACCAAAAAAGACTGAGAACCTAAATCGCTTGGCTTAGGCTCCAAAGGCATCGCATTATCCTTTGTTGGCTCACCATGACAGGATTTACAGTTGGTCATGTATGCCTTTTTACCCTTGCTTATATTCTTTCTGCTGCTCTCATATGGGGTTCGCTTATTTTTAGCAGAAGATGGAACGGTCCAATCCTCGGCTATAGCTCCCTGAAGGGAGAACACAAGTACCATCAAAACACATGATAATATTTTCAACATATATTTCATCTTTTTCGTCCGGAGTTCAACTAATCAATTCAAATTGACAAAGCACATCCTTTTGATGTTCAAAGAGTAATAAATTTAAGAAAAAATTCCCAAGCTTAAGTCATCTCTAGTGATTATAATCTCAACTCACTCTATGGCATGTAAATTACTTTATTCAGACTAACCGGTCAATAACTTGACTTATATCCTCCTTTCACACACTTATTTACACCCCAAAAAGCTTGTAAATCTTTCTAAATTTTATCGTAACTTATGGTTTCACACATGCAAAATAGTTTAATCTTAACTAAAAAATTTTCTTATGAAAAAGGTACTGCAATCTCTGGCCATAGTCCTTTTAAGTATCTCTATGGTGAGTGCACAAGAGAAGCCTGAAGTGAAAATTGGAGGTGCCCTGCGCTACAATTTTAACTACTCATCATGGAAAGATCATCAAAAAACAAAGTTTGGCTACGACATGCTGGCCTTTAGTCCCCAGGTGAGTTATCGAGGGGTAAAGTTAAATGTTGAATACCGTTTGTATGCCGAAGAATTTGGTGCCGGTTTTTTAAGATATGGCTATGTAGGCTACAATTTTAACAAACAGGATGAAATCCATATTGGCTTAACTCAAGTTCCACTGGGCATTCAAAAGTACAATTCTCACAGCTATTACTTAGGCATGGGATACTACCTGGGGATAGAAGATGACTATGATATGGGGGTGAAATTTATACATACAGGAGATAAGTTTGACTATCAACTGGCATTCTTTACAAATTCGGAAGAAGTCCTGTTTGGCTCCGAATCAGAATCTACTCCCAGACGATATTCCTATGATGTAGCAGGCAGGAATAAAGAAGTGAATCAGGTGAACTTAAAAATCGTCTATAAATATGGTAATAAATTCAAGCAACAATTAGGCGCATCATTCTTGTACGGTGGCCTCTACAATTTAGACACTTATAGAACGGGAGATAATATTGCTTTTGCATTTCACTATGAATTGAACTACAATAAATTTGATTTGAAGGCTCAGGCTTTAAGCTATGAGAAAAATCCTGAAAATGCTCAGGGTGAGAGTGAGCAAGTTGTTTCACTGGCAGCCTATAATTTATATTACGACGCTGCAGCCAAAGCCACATTATATACGCTTGGTATTGGCTACAGCATACCTGTTAAATGGAAACCCATCTCGGATATTCAGATTTACAATGATTTTGCCTATCTGGATAAAAATGTGAGTGCTTTTGAAGAATCCATATCCAATACCACAGGTATCATGGTTCATGCCGGAGGTGTATACGCTTACATTGAATATATCAACGCCAGGAATCAACCCTGGTTTGGACCGGAATGGACCAATGCCTTTTCTACAGGTGATCCCAATACAGATTGGCATTACAGGTTTAATATTAATATAGGGTATTATTTCTAAAATCATCGATATGCGTTTTTCAAGAAGAGATTTTTTAAAGCTTTCATCAGTGACCGCTGTAGGAATTAGTACAGGAGGTTTAACATTATTTGGGTGTACTGAGCAGTTTGAAAAGGGCACTATCCTTATCCCTCATGCGAGTCATTGGGGACCATTTAATGCCGTTGTAAAAGATGGTAGACTGCTAGGCGTTCAGCCCCTTTCCGACATTGATGCCATGCCTACTAAAATGCTGATGGAAGGTTTGCTTAGCCGGGTATATCATAAAACCCGTGTGAAGTATCCCATGGTTCGCAAATCCTATCTTGAAAACAGAAGTGGTGACACCAAACCCCATCTACGGGGCAAAGATCCTTTTGTTAGGGTGAGCTGGGATGTCGCCCTGGCCCTCTGCGGCGAAGCTATTATTGATACTGTGGAGGCGTATGGAAATGAGGCCCTTTTCAGTGCCTCTTATGGAGGCTGGTCACATGCCGGGATTTTGCGTCCCCAGGTATTACAAGGAAGACTATTTGGCTTGATTGGAGGACATTCTATTACTATTGGCGACTACTCGGGTGGCGCTTCTCAGGTTAGCCTCCCCCATGTTCTGGGAGATATGGAAGTGTATTCTCCACAAACCTCCTGGGAGGTGATTGCCGAAAACACAGAAGTATTCGTATTGATAGGCAGTGATCCCTGGAAAACCAACCGGGTTGAATACCGGGTAGCGGATCACCAGATGTATCAACATTGGAAAGATCTGAAGGAAAAAGGTATTCAGTTTATCTCGATTGACCCTCAATACACCTCAACAAATAAGGTATTGGATGCCGAATGGGTGAAAATTATCCCTAACACAGATGCAGCCCTGTTTTTAGCGATGTCGTATTACATCTATACCAATGGAAAGTATGATAAAGCTTATCTCGATAAATACACTGTGGGATTCGAGAAGTTCCTTCCTTATCTTTTAGGTGAAGATCCGGATGGAAGTCCGGCCAAAACCCCTGAGTGGGCGGCAAAAATAACCGGCATTCCTGCAAAGAAAATCATTGAAATGGCAGACTTGTTTGCCAACAAACGGACTCAGTTTGGAGCAGGATGGTCTATACAGCGTGCCGATCATGGAGAGATGAACCACTGGGCCATTGTGAACTTTGCAGCTATGCTTGGGAAAATTGGTAAGCCCGGCGAGGGCGTTGGCTTCAGCTTCCACTATGGTAACGGGGGTACTTCCCAGTCCGGCAAAGTCATGCCTGTAGGCCTTTCCCAGGGGATGAATCCCGTCACAACTCGCTGTCCTGCCTCACGAATAGCAGAGATGTTGCTGAATCCCGGAAAAAAATACACAAGAGATGGTATTGAGTATGTATACCCCGATGCAAAATTACTTTACACAGCTGGCAACAACTTTATGTCGCATCAGCAGGATACCAATGAGTTGATTGCTGCTTTGAACAAAAAAATCAAGACTATTATTTGCCAGGATCCCTGGTGGTGTGCTTCATCCCGTTTTGCTGACATTGTACTGCCTGCAACCACATCTTTGGAGAGAAATGATATTACCTCGGGAGGAACTTACAGCAATGATAAGATTTACGCGATGCGACAGGTAATAGAGCCTGTTGGCGAAAGCCTGGATGATTTTGAGATCTTCAAACGTCTGGGTGACGTCATGGGAGTCGGAGATGCTTTTACTGAAGGCAATACCGTTATGGATATCGTTAAAAACAGTTATGAGAAATCGGATGGAAAGCTGAGCTTTAATGAGTTCTGGAAAAAGGGTGTGGCAAGCCTCGAAGTTCCAGAGGAAGCACATAAATGGGTGCGACACGGAGCCTTTTATACAAATCCCGAAAAGAACCCCTTACATACCAAATCCGGTAAAATTGAATTATATAGCGAAGAAATTGCTGAATTCAAATGCAGGGAATGCCCTCCCATCCCAAAATTTATTGAACCCGTTGAGTTCCTTGGCAATGCCAAAAAGGGACAAGTCCATGTCTTAAGTCCTCACCCCTACATGCGCCTTCATTCTCAAATGGCCAATTCAGATATTCGGAAAGATCAAAACATTCAGGGACGACAACATATGCTGATTAATCCTGAAGATGCCAAGGAACGAGGAATTAAGAATGGTGATCTTGTGGAATTATCCAATTCACGAGGGGCTCTAATTGCGGGAGCACAGCTTACAAAGGACATCATGAAAGGTGTCGTGAGTTTAGAAGAGGGTAATTGGTTACAACTCGACAGCAAAGGGCGCTGCAACAGTGGCGGCATCAATATTATTACCACCAGCAAGCCTTGTAGTGATTTGAGCCAGGCAACCAGTGCCAATTCCTGCCTTGCCAGCCTGAAAAAGTGTACCGATCCCGAATCGGAGAATAGAGCTTATGAACCACCGGTAATTGAAAACATTGGAGTCGCTGTTGATATGGTAGCCATGGATCTGACGAAGCGATTCGTGAACTTAAAAATCGCTTCCGCTGATTTACCACCGGGAGGACACCTTTTCTACAATAAGTGTACACTCTGCCATGGACCTAAAGATCCGGCATCGCTTACCAAAAAACAATGGCATGGGGTTACCGAAAGCATGTTCCCACGTGCTGGCTTGACTGACGAGGAAAAACTGCAAGTTCTGGAATACCTTGAAGATAATGCTAAAGACGCAAAAAAATAGACATATAGGAAAGAGGGATCGTATTTTCAATCTACTAACCCTTAGCACCCTGGTAGACAATAAAAAAATCTTACAAGGGTGTTTTTTCTAAAGCAGGATTCATATGTATATATAAATTACACTCTGGTTACTTTTCTCAGTTATGAAATTGCAGACTCCAGAAGAATTATTGGTCAGTTTTAAAAAGTATAAAACTGAATCATATTTAACATGAATTGCATAAACAATAGAATATAATAGCTTTGCAAACATTGAAAATCAAACCTAAAACCCAATACCATTATGAAAAAATCTTTACTCACGATTACCATTCTATTAAGTTGCTTGACAACAGTTTTCGCTCAGGATCAGTGGATCAATGTTGATTACGCCACCACCAATACAGGTGAAAATGGATTGATTGGAAAATGGGTCTTTGCCATTTTTGAAGACAGTAAACAAAATTTGTGGTTTGGAACAGAATCCGGTATTAGCATATTAAAAAATGATCAATGGACATCTATTACTACAAACGATGGTTTGCAGGTTAATGAGATCGGGAGTATTGTGGAAGATAATGATGGTACTATTTGGGTTAGTTATGGCTCATACCATGCAGGCGTAGGTCGGTTTAATGGCGAAGAATGGCAAAATTTCAGAGAAGCTGATGGTCTGATTCATGACAAGGTCAATTCTATTTACAAGGACAAAGCAGGAAATCTGTGGTTTGCTACTATGGAAGGGGTTAGTAAATATGACGGTACTAACTGGACAAATTTGACAAAAGAAGATGGCCTTTCTGATAATAATATTACTACAATTATTGAGGACAGTAAAGGTAATATGTGGTTTGGTTCTTTTGACAATGGGATAAGTATTTTTGATGGCCAGGAATGGACTTACAGAATCAAGGAGGAATCTAATTCGGACAATTTTATCAGCTGTATTTATGAAGATAGTGATGGAAACATTTGGACCAATGGTTATGGCATCAATAAATATGACGGGGAAAACTGGACGAAACTTAATACAGATGATGGCTTAGTTAATTCAAACACTCGTGTGATTTCTCAAGATAAGTCAGGTTTAATATGGATTGGGACCTGGTCAGGTTTGTCGGCTTATGATGGCAGTGGTTTCACAAATTATACCGTAGATAATAATTTACCTTCTGATGATATACTTAGTATTCTTCAAGACAGTGATGGCGTTATTTGGGTCGGAACAAAAAATGGCTTATCTCGTTTCAATGGCGAGGACTGGAAAGCAGTAACATCCAATTCAGGATTGATACATAATGATGTGCGCAAAATATTTCAGGAACAAGATGGTTCGATGTGGTTTTGCACTCCCGTAGGAATCAGTCATCTTATAAACGATACCTGGACAAGTCATGATTTGAAGCTAGGAAAGGAAATTAAGTGGGTCTCTTCGGGACTACAGGATAACAAAGGTAAGTTATGGTTTGGAACCGTTAGAGGGCTGTTTTCCTATAAGGAAGGAGAATGGGAACATTATGATGAAAACAATGGACTTGCTCATTACTGGATTCATGACCTTATAGAAGATGAAGAGGGGAAACTTTGGATTGCTACTGCAGAAGGGATTAATGTTTTTTCAGAAGGAAAGTTCGAAGCCATAACAACTGATGATGGTTTAATCGATAACGCCGTGAAATGTATGTTCAAAGATCTTAATGGTACTATGTGGTTTGGAACTAATGAAGGATTAAGTCGCAAAAATTCAGATGGCTGGCAAAGTTACACAACCACTGATGGACTTCCTTCAAATTCGATTCGCAGTATTGCCCAATCTTCTGATGGAGAAATGTGGGTAGGCACCTCGTTGGGAATGGCAAACTTAAAAAACAACGAATGGTATCAAGGCGAAGACTATCCTGAAGCTTTGGCTCTAGACATTTTTGAAGACAACAATCAGGTTATGTGGTTTGCCACCAACCATGGCATATTTAAATACGATGGAAGTACCTGGTCAGCTTTTAATTCAAATAATGGGTTAATTGGAGAGATTGTATGGAGTATTTATCGTGAAAAAAATGGAAACTTTTGGTTTGGAACCGACAATGGCGTTTCTGAATTAATTCCTGATATAGAGGTTGAGAATATAGCCGTTAACGAGGGTGATACTAAGAGTACTTTCGGAGACATTCATATTTCAACGAAGGGTATCACAAAACCTTTCCAGTTCTCCATTGATGGCGGAGAGTCTTTTGTGAAGAATGATGGCATATTCACCAATCTGGATGAAGGCACATACGACGTTTTGATTACGAATGCCTATGACACGATAAAAGTAGAAAATATCAATATCATTACAACAGTTATAGAAGACATTGCCTCAAGCTCTACACAGGTTTATCCTAATCCGTCCAATGGAAAATTCTATATCGAAACACAAAATGCTGACATTAAAATTATAGACTTAAGTGGAAGATGTATCCTTCAGAAACACTTATCCGGAAAACAAAATTTTCCGGTTGATATCAGCCAATTCACAAAAGGTATTTATATTCTAAGGATTGAGACAGAACAAAAGACAGATACTCAAAAGCTCATTATTCAATAATGAGATTCACCCATTTTTGAGAACTCGATATTGTCGTTCAGACTCTTCTTTTAGAAGAATGTAACACTAAAAAAAAGCTCCACCCAATAGGTGGAGCTTTTTTGAAGTATAACACTTAAAAGAGAATTACTCTTTAGGCTTATGTTTTGATTTTTCACGATTAATCATGTCGATGGTTTTTTGGTCGAGTTTCGACACTTTCCATTCCGGTTGCTTAATTTCAGTTTTTTCTTGCGCTGACAACCACTCAAAGTTGTACAAGGCCTTCAAAACTTTTTCTTCTTTTTGCTCAGCTGATAAACTATCAAAAGCTGCACGACGCTCAGCTGCCTCTCTTTGTTTCTGCTCTTCGATCTCAGCCTGCTCGTTATAGAAAGCTTCAGCTCTAAGATTTTTCAGATAAGGTAAGGCTACAGTTGGGAACAACTCCAACAACAACATCTCCTTTTCGTTCTGAGCCAGCTTCACACCACCAAACTCTTCTAAAACAAGATTTTCCGGTGCTTTATATTTGCTTACATCAAATTCAGTAGCTTCGCGCTGACCACATATCTTCTGGCGATATTCCGGATCGATATCAATTGGCGTTTCGCCATACTCCCCTTTCACAAGGTTGAAGAACTGATTGTTTACATTGGTATAAGGCGCTTTGCCACTGTTCACATCTAAAACGTAGTTTACAGCTTGTACCCCTATGATTTGTGACGATGGTGTTACCAAAGGAGGACAACCAGCAGCTACACGAACCTCAGGAACTTTCTGAAGAACAGTAGGCAATAAATCTTCAAGGCCTAAGCCCTTCAATTGTGCCAACATGTTGGTGTACATCCCACCTGGAATCTCAGCAGCTTTAACCGCCTCATTCGGAGCTGGGAAGTTGAACCAGGCATCAATCGCATGACAAGTTTCAAGCAGTTCTTCTTCTTTATCAGCTTTAGCTAAAGCAATTGCTTTGTCGAATAGTGCATCGATATCAGCAGGTAAATAATCGGCTGTGATATCAAATTCACGTGGGAACATTTTATATGAATCGAATTCTGCGATTCTTTCGCGAATGCCTTTTAGCTCAGCATTAATCTTCACAACAGCATCCAAATCAACTCCGGTATCTAAACCAAGCTTATCAGCAAAAATCTGAATGATTTCGAAAGCTGGAGCAGCAGGACCACCGGCAAAGTTCAGGATGTTGGTATCTACAATATCAACCCCATTCACAATGGCCATCAATACAGCACCTAAACCGTAACCTGGTGTACAATGCGTATGGAAATCGATAGGTACTTTAACCTCATTTTTCAAACGCTTAATGATTTTACCTGAAAGTGATGGCGGAATCAATCCTGCCATATCTTTTACAGAAATCATATCAGCACCCAAAGCTTCCATTTTCTTCGCTTTGTTTAAGAAATAATCAACATCGAAGATTTTCTTAGGCAACTTCTTACCTGAGAACATCGCCTGAATACGTTGTTTACGTGTGAATTTTGGATCCACTGTGTAACATACGGCACAGTCGGCAATACCGCCTGCTTCCTTAATGTACTTAATGGTGGTTTCCATATTATTCACGTCATTCAGACAGTCGAAAATACGCATGATACCTAAACCACTCTTTACTGCATTCTTGTTGAATCCTTCGATCACTGACTCTGGATATGGACTATAACCAAACAGATTACGACCACGAGAAAGAGCCGTTAGATATGAAACATCTCCTATTTCTTTCTTGATCGATTCTAATCGATGCCATGGATCTTCGTTTAAGTAACGCATAACCGAATCAGGAATGGCACCACCCCAAACTTCCATAGCATAGAAGTTAGCGGCCTTATAAAAAGGCAATACTTTTTCAATTTCGTGCTGAGGTACTCGAGTCGCAAATAATGACTGCTGACCATCACGTAAGGTTAAGTCTCTAATCTTTAGTTTAGCTGTACGCTTGATCTTAGCTCTATCAGCTGCAATAGCTTTTTTGTTTGCTTCACGCTGTGCTTCGAATTCAATCTTGCGCTTGCCTTTCAAATAACCTTTAGCTACAAGTGGAAACAATTCAAGCAACATGAACTCCTTATCGTCCTTAGCCAATTTCACATCACCAAACTGAGACAATATTGGGTTTTCAGGAGCCTGATATTTATCCATATCGTAAGCCGCTTCTTCAGCTTTTCCAGTAATTCTCTCACGGAATTCTGGTGCAATCTCAATAGGTGTAGTACCGTACTCACCTTTTACAAGATTGAAAAACTGATTGTTTACATTGGTGTAAAAAGGACGACCTGAATTCTCATCAATCACACAATTTACGGCCTGTACCCCAATAATTTGGGAAGAAGGAGTTACCAATGGTGGACAACCTGCATCCAGGCGCACCACTGGTACTACTTCCAACACTCTCTCGAGTAGGGTTTCCAAACCTAAAGCTTTCAACTGGTTCAGCATGTTGGTGTACATACCGCCAGGTATCTCGGCTTTCTTAACCATTTCGTTAGGAGCCGGGAAATTAAAATATTTTTCGATAGCATGACAAGCCACTAAAAGCTCATCTTCTTTATCTGCTTTAGCATACTCAATTGCATCAACAAACAACTTGTCGATATCAGCTGGTAGCTTATCTTTAGTTATATCGAATTCGATAGGGAATTGCTTGTAGCTGTCAACTTCAGCCAAAGCTCCCAAACGAATTTCTTTTAGAATTTTATTGATTTCAACAACAGTCTTCGCATCACCATCTAATTCAATGCCCAACTTTTGACAGAAAAGATAGATCAGTTCATAAGCAGGAGCAGCAGAACCACCAGCAAAGTTCATGATATTCGTATCGATAATATCGACACCATTCACGATAGCTGACAAAGCTGAAGCCAAGCCATAACCAGGCGTTGAATGAGAATGAAAATCAACAGGAACAGTTAATTCCTCTTTAAAACGACGGATAATTTGTCCGGCACGCGAAGGTGAAGCCAAACCAGCCATATCTTTTAAAGAAATCATATCAGCTCCCATTGCCTCTAACTTCTTAGCTAAATCAACAAAGTATTCAAGGTCGAAAATCTGATCAGGAAGATTCTTAATAGTCATTCTATCTCGATCTTCTTTTTTCTCTGGAAATTTAGAGTCAACGGTGTAACAAACCGCACAATCAGCAATACCGCCGGCAGCTTTTACATACTTAATGGTCGATTTCATGTTCTCGATATCATTCAGACAGTCGAAAATACGCATGATACCTAAACCCGATTTCACAGATTGTGTATTGAACTTCTCAATCACAGATTCAGGGTAAGGACTATATCCAAAAAGATTTCGTCCACGCGATAAAGCAGTCAGTTTAGAAACATCACCAATCTCTTTTTTGATTGATTCAAGACGATACCATGGATCCTCGTTCAAATAACGCATCACCGAGTCAGGTACAGCACCACCCCATACTTCCAAAGCATAAAAACCCGCTTTTTTGTATAAAGGAAGAACCTTCTCAATTTCTGCCTGAGGCATTCTGGTCGCAAAAAGCGATTGTTGTCCATCTCTTAAGGTAAGATCTCTAACTAATAATTTTCTATTCTTAATCATATCCCTAAACTTGATTTCAAACGCAAAAAAATGCTGCGTTTAATTAATTATGTCCTTACTCGATATCAAATCAGTATTTCCTACCTGACTTGCGATTCCAAAATTAGAAACAAATTTCTATTACGGAAATAATTCAGTATATTTCCACCTATGTTGTACAATAGCTGCACTTAGAGATTTTCATGACTTTTATCATTAAAGATTTTTTTCAACAATTAATGCCATTTCTTGCAATCGATAACGATCATAAAGATGATTTTACAGTAATTCCACACAAACATCTGTATGCCTGACAAATAACCTCACAATACATAACATATATACATTTTTAACCATAAATGCATACTGTTAACAGATTTAAATATAGCTCATATATTAAACGAGATATTATCAAGATCAAACATGCTCAATAACATATATCAAAAACAGTTCATTTTTCTCCTTTTTTGACAATAAATTAATAGATGGAACAAAAATCATTTCTTATTTTGCATTCTTAAGTCATCCGGACCACTTTATATGAATGCTCAAATAAAAGACAAACAGTACAGAAAATTTTGCGCTTACGGTTTTCTAAAGAACCTAAGATTTTTCGATGCCTTCTTGATTCTTTTTCTCATAGATAAAGGCGTCAGCTACACAGAAATCGGGATTTTATACGCTTCTAGAGAGATTGTAACCAACCTTTTCGAAATCCCTTCAGGTCTGATAGCCGACAGTTATGGGAGAAAGAAATCGCTTGCCGCTGCCCTATTCATTTTCATACTCTCCTTTCTCATATTCTGGCTATCACTCAATTTCTGGCTCTACCTCTTTGCCTTTATCATATTTGGCATAGCTGATGCCTTCCGCTCGGGGACACATAAAGGCATGATGATGGATTATTTAAAGCTGAACAACTGGGCGGAATACAAATCCGACTATTATGGCCACACCCGCTCCTGGTCACAACGCGGTTCTGCCCTGTCCTCTCTTCTTGCTGGCTTGCTGATTTTGATCGATGGCAATTACCAAAATATTTTCATCTACTCTGTTCTGCCTTACACCATCAATTTCATTCTGATTTTAAGTTACCCAGCTGAAATTGACCGATCTATTAACCAATCGAAAAAACAAGAGAAATCTCTGGTCAAAAACTTGAATACCCTGTTCCTTGTCATGAAGCAAAAAACAGTATTCAAACTGGTGAGCACTTCAGCTTTCCACACTGCCTACCTAAAGGCACTAAAAGATTATATTCAGCCCATTATGCTGGCTATCGCCCTGCTCCTTCCAAAAATAAATAATATTGATGTTGACAGACAGAATGGTCTGGTAGTAGGCATCCTATACTTTATTATCTATTTGCTCACAGCATACGCCTCACAATATTCTTCGGTAATTCATAAAAAAGCACCCTCAAATCTTGTTAAAAAAACATTGCTACTGGGCTTAATGTTTGGGACTGCCTGTGGCTTCTTTTTTGTTTATCAGATGTGGGTCTGGGCCTTTGCTTCATTTGCGCTTATTTACATCATCGAAAACATTCGCAAACCCATTTTAACGGCATTTGTAGCCGATCATGTTCCAAACGAACTGCTTACCTCTGTATATTCTTCACAATCTCAGCTGCGCACCCTGTTTTCAGCCTGTATCGCCTTTATCTTTGGTGTTTTCGCTGATATTTGGGGAATAGGCTTTGCTCTGATTCTGGTTTCGGGTATCTTACTGTTGCTTTCAGTTTTAATAACTTATAAAAAGAAAGTCTGAAAAGTGGAAAAGTCAAAACCAGCTCTGCTGGTCCCGAGAATCGGGAGTCAAAAAGTCAAAAAAGGCTGAGTGAAACGAAGTCCGCCTCAGGTGTGATCAGAAAGTCGAAAAAACAAAGCTATGAGACGCTTACGGATTTAATCAACCCATCATCACATCATCACATCACCTCATCATCACATTAACAAATTCACTACTTTTGCCTTATACTTTATTTTTAATAAATGGACTACAAAAATATTTTACAAGACGTATATACTGAGCTCTCACAAACAAAAGACAGGGGTCAGTTAGCGACTTATATTCCTGAATTGGCAAATGTCAATCCGGATAAATTTGGGATTCATATTTGCACGCTTGAGGGCGAACATTATGGACTGGGCAATCATCAGGAGAAGTTTTCCTGTCAAAGTATCATTAAGGTACTGTCCCTGTGTCTGGCTTTCAAAACTGAAGGTGTAAAAATCTGGAAACGCGTAGGTGTTGAGCCTTCAGGTACCCCCTTTAATTCATTAGTTCAACTCGAACACGAACAGGGCATTCCAAGAAATCCCTTTATCAATGCAGGAGCCATCGTCATTTGTGACATTCTTTTAAGTCAACTGGATGAACCTAAGGTCGAATTTATTGAGTTTGTCCGACACCTGGCTCTCAAATCTGATATTGATTACAATTCTAAAATTGCAGCATCGGAAAAAGCTCATGGTTTTAGAAATGCGGCACTTATCAACCTGATGAAGTCATTCGGTAATATCGAAAACCCGATTGAAACCGTTTTAGATTTCTACTACGACATTTGCTCCATTGAAATGAGCTGTGAAGAATTGGCACAAACCTTCTTAGTCTTCGCTAATAATGGCTGTATTCCTTCATCTAATGAAAGGATAATCACCACCAGCAAATCGAAAAGAATAAATGCCATAATGCAATGCTGTGGTTTTTACGACGAAGCGGGAGAATTCTCTTTCAAGGTGGGTCTACCTGGCAAATCAGGCGTTGGAGGCGGTATTGTTGCTCTGCATCCGGGCAAATATACTGTAGCTGTCTGGAGCCCCCGGTTGAATAAAAAAGGTAATTCTTACAAAGGCATATTGGCTTTGGAGATGCTCACAACAAAATCAGAATTATCGATATTCTAACAAGTACAGAGTAGTTTGGAGATATTAATATGGTCTAAGATGAAACAACAGAAATTCTCAATATTTAAAAGAATAAAAAGTTTTGGTTTTGCCTTCAATGGATTGAAAATCTTAATAAAAGAAGAGCATAACCCAAGAATTCATTTAGTTGCAGCAGTATGTGTCATATCTGCTGGATTATTCTTTCAAATATCAACACTGGAATGGATTGCCATAATTTTTGCAGTTGGATTCGTAATTGCTCTTGAAATAATTAATTCAGCCATAGAGAAAATTTCAGACTTTATTTCACCAGAGAAAAACGATTCAATCAAGAAAATAAAAGATTTAGCGGCGGCAGGTGTATTAATAAGTGCCTTAACAGCACTTACGATAGGATTGATTATTTTCATTCCAAAAATTTCCACCCTGTTCTAAAACAAAAAAAGCCGCCAAGCTTTGAAATACCTCAAAGCTTGACGACTTTATACTTTATACTTTATACTTTATACTTTATACTTGCATCCTTTACCCTTACCCTAGAATAATTTTCCTAGCACTTCTTTCACGGTATCCATATCAGGATCGATATCGAATACATGAGATGGCTTAAGATAAGTCACTTCTTTTTCTCTTTTGATACGTTCTTCACCACCTCCTGTGATGTTAAGCATGATACAGGCATCTTTATCCAACTTACCTTCGTTCACATATTTCACCAAACTTGCAACAGCAACTGCCGCAGCAGGATGAATATCGTTCCCTTCAGTCTCAAGGAATAATTTACCGGCCTCAAGTGCTTCCTGATTGCTTGCAACTAAAACATCACCACCAGCATCTTTCATGGCATCGAATAATCCACCAGCAATTGGATAAGGCGGTTTACGATTTGATAATACTTTTGCATCGATCTCTTCCACTTGCTTACGTGCCAATTCGTCCTCTAAAGGCAACATGGCACGAGAATCAGCTTTCCAGGCATCGTGTATCGGTAAGAAAGGGGCATTTTGTGAAACCATAAGCTTCATTTTATTCTTGCCATAACGCCCGTCTTCAATAAATCTTAAGTTTGCTTCCCAGGCTGCAATAGCTCCTGTTCCACTACCTACAGCTTGAAAATAATAGTCAGGAATCTGACCAATTTCACTCACTGCTGAAAGTACAGTTGTTGCCATGCCATCACGACGAGCCACATTTTTAGCTCCGCCTTCGGCCACAAAACCATCTAGTCCACATGCCAGGTTTGATAAGTGAATGGCATCGAAGTAATCGCTACCTGACTTGGTTACAACTAAGCGAACATTCTCCTTAATAGGCTCATCGAACCATAGGGCTGAAATATTATCCTCAGGCACACACAAAAGAAGTGGAATATTATTATCAGAACATACACGAGCAAATGCTCTTGCAGTGTTTCCAGCTGAGGCAACAACCAAAACTTGTTCTTTTGAATTCAATCGACCACCTACTGAAAAGGCTTCGGTTTCTTTAAAAGAGCAGGTACGGAAATTGGCTCCTTTTTCAGGCCAATAGCCACTGAAGGTGATATACAGATTACTCAAACCCAAATGCTTTGCCAAACCTTCACTCTTAAAGGTTGCAGGAGCCGATGAACCTTCCAAAATCTTATTAATAGGCAACCAATCTGAGAATTTATAAATTCCCAAAGAATTGTCCTTTACATCCAATTGCTTCTTCTCATAGATTGCTCTAATCAAGGATGGATCAGTTTCGTTTGGTGCATCCAGTGTCCAACCTTCATCTTCAAATCGCTTTCCTGATTTTATTGACTCCAGTATATATTGGGTAGCTTGAAAATCTTTTGTCATGCCGGAAATAGTTTTAATTTTTTGAAAGGCTAAAAATAACAAAACCTATCAGGATTCACAATACATTGTGATAATCCTGACAGGTTTTAGTCAATAACTATTTATCGTCAGTTAATTCTTATATAAAACTGAAGCAATTAAGCCTATTCCCAGGCATTCAATAAAGGAAGAGAATATCCATGAAAGCGTAATACTAAAGCTTATTGGCATAAAGGCATATGAGCCAAGACTTACTGAAGACATGATCAAGCCAAGATAAAGTCCAAAACGCAAACCTTCCATTGGCCCTTTCCCCTCATGATGGCGTGTGTATAAAAAGACCATAAATAATGAAAACAAGAATTGAGATAAAAACATCACTTCCATTTGCTCCTCGCCTTCAGCTCTCCACAAATGAGCATATTGCATATAGGTATCCTGTAATAAAAAGCCATGAATTAAAAATTCATAGAGGAAAACAAAAATAAAAGCGACGAGAACCGTTAAAATGAATCTTTTGAAATTCATAAGACATCGTTTCAGTTTGACAATAAAGACTCGCAAGTATCTTAAAATTAAGACTTTTATTCATTAAATGAAACAATCATCTTTTCTTGGAAAGCATGATTATCATTTTCATTCAAATTTTAGTAATTTTCACCACTGAATTTTAATAATTGTTATCGCATACCTATATGAAGTTATTTTTCTCATCTCTTATTCTGGTTACCGCCTTTGTTTTTGGCAATTTTAATAGTCAGGCTCAAAACTTTAGAATCAATATCGAGCTTGAAAATGTCAGCGACAGTTCTGCTTATCTGGCTCACTATCTGGACGGTCGAATTTTTGCAGATGATACCACTCAACTTAAAAATGGGGTCGGGCTGTTTACCAAAGACAGCTTGCTTGACCAGGGAATCTATGTGGTTTACCTGCCTTCACAAAAATATTTCGATGTTTTAATTGGTGAAGATCAGGAATTCACGATCAAGACGGATTCCGGAGATTTTATTAACAAATTAGTGATTGAGGGTTCTGATGAAAGCGAGGCTTTTGCTGACTTTCAAAAATTCATGAAAGCGAAAACTGAAACCAGTCGTCAGATTCAAAAAGACTATAAGGATAAACTAACGGATGAGAAAGCCAAAGCTGAATATCAGGAACTATTCAGGAAAGCAGACAGAGAGGTCAAGACCTATATCAAAGATTTGGCTTCGAAATATCCAGCTCCCAGCTTTGTATCAGAATTTGCCAATCTCACACTCACTCCTGAGTCTCCCGATTATAATGATTCAATTCCCGGTGATTTTCCCAATAGAGATAAAGAAATTCAACTCAGGAATTATATTTGGAACAAGGATCATTATTTCTCTAACATAAACCCTGCCGACGACAGATTCCTACGCACACCCTTATTGAAAAATAAGTTGGAATTCTTTTACGAAAAGATCCTGATTCAACAACGAGATTCAATTGTTAAAGAATCGATGAAGTTGATAGAACAAGCCAGGCCGAATAAGAAATGTTTTCAGTACTACACCCAATTCGCACTGAATTACGCCATAAAATCGAAAGTGATGGGATTAGATGCTGCCTTTGTCGATTTAGCCAAAAGATACTATTTAAGTGGACAAGCCACCTGGGCCGATTCCACACTCATGGCTAATATTAAAGAGCGTGTGATTAAATTGCAATACAATTTACTGGATATGAAAGCCCAGGATTTAGCTCTTGAAACACTGGACGGTGAATTCGTAAAACTCCACGAACTTGATGCCAACTACACGATTCTGTATTTCTTCGAAACAGACTGCGGTCACTGCAAAAAAGTAACACCTCGTCTGAAATCTGAAATCCTTGATGTTTACAAAGACATGGGAGTAAAAGTTATGGCGGTTTATACTCAGCAAGAAAAAGAAGCTTGGCAAACTTATATTGATGATAACCAGCTATACGACTTTATCAATTGCTACGACCCTCATTACCAATCCAATTTCAGAATATTCTACGATGTGTATTCAACCCCTACAATCTACCTGCTTGATAAGGATAAAAAAATTGTGGCCAAGCGCCTTGATATTGAAAACCTGAAAGGCTTTTTAGATCATGAGAGAAAAAGAAAAGCAGAAAAGTCATAAATCAATTTCATATTGAATATTCAAGAGGGTGTCCATAAATGTATGACCTTTACATTTATGGACACCCTCTTTTTAAATACGATTCTTAATGCCATCAAGTGACTTTATTCAAGTCTTTCAACCGATCATCCATTATAGCTTGCATATCATATTCCCGGGCTTGATTGCCTGGTTGTTTTTTCGTAAAGAATGGAAGAAGGCATGGTTGATCATGCTCGCAACCATGCTGGTCGATCTGGATCACCTTCTAGCCAACCCCATGTTCGATCCACAAAGATGTAGCATCGGCTTTCACCCGCTGCACTCCTACTATGCGATAGGCATCTATTTAATCATGGCCTTTTTTCCTAAACTGAGAATCATAGCCATCGGACTACTCTTCCATATGCTTACTGATTTTCAGGATTTTTTGTGGACCTCTCTTAACAATTAAAGAAAAATCTGTTAAGCCCATCCTTATGCTAAAGACTGAGATTGTCTCACTATTTTTTCAGATGAATTTTATATGCAAAGCCCCCAACAAAATACTTAAGATCGTAGGAAAAAGCATGCAGATAAAGATGTTTAAAGAGCAAAGCTGATACACCCAAATTAATGGCATGGCTGTCGTATTCGGCAATAACTGAAAGCTGCTTCAGAAATGAGGGGGATATTGAAATACCTCCAAAGGGCCCACTGAGATGCCCTCCATTATAATCTCCAAATCCAGATCCTAGAGTAAGTCCAATATTATGATCACTCCATCTCAGGTTTTTACTTACAACAGCATAAATGGCTCTATAAAATCGACTTTCTGCTCTACCTTCAGCACCTAAAATATCATTTTCTCCTGGTGTAGAGCTCAAAATATCATTTCCTCCGATAACAATAGCGGGTTGATATTTCTTTTCTTTCAACAGCCGGGCTCTGAGTGTAAAAGATCTGTCCTGATTCGTATATCTGCCTGTTTGCTCCATCTTAAATAAAGTACATCGATAAGTTACTTCCAGGAAAGGTAGAAAAGTCAGATTGAGGTAGTAGTTGCCGGTATTATACGAAAAAGTAGAAGGTGTCATATTTTCCGGCAGGTAATTCGCTCCAAACACAAAGCTTCCATCAGCCTGCATTTCGGCACTGGGAATATTCAATAATCCGGTATTCCCCGAAGTAGCCTGAGCATTAAGCCACAGGGGAAAACAGATCAAAAGAAGAATATGAACACTTTTTTTCATGGAACTAAATTCATTAGAACACCCTGATTTCCTACTCTCTGCCAAAACAAGAGTCAGTAATCAGGAAATCCGCACATTCGCTCCAATTCAAAATTGAAAGCCAATCCGTGAGCATTTTTAGAATACTGATCACCCCACCCTATAAAGGGTGATCATCTATCATATTAAAATCTATAACCTACCAAAAGGGTCAATTGAGGCCCCTCAATGGATACCTTATTCGTTTGTGACTCCACAACTACAGACTGGGAGTACTCCCCAATCATATAACTAAATTCAACCCCCATCAGAAGATGATTTCCAAACACTTTGTCAATCCCAATAACAGGGGCAAAGGAAACATCATGACCATTATGATCTTCCGATGTCACGACATCTTCAGCCGATCGCATCTCTAGCCTATTGTTTATATCGTAGTAGAATCCTTCGAGACCACCATACACTTGAAAACCTTTACCAAAAGAGGCAAAATATGGAACGTAAAAGAAACCTAAGGAAAAACGGGTAAAAGAAACCTCAAGCTCGTTGAAACCGACTCCCTGCTCTTCCACCAGATCAGACCAGTATGAAACAGCTAACCGGGTTCTGAATTGGGAAGCCACATTAAAAGTTATATTTCCACCAAAAACCAGGTTCGATCCCAGCTCCACGCTACTACCGAAAGCGGGAAGATACGTATCGTTCCAGTAATCCATTTTTGGGGAGTAAAGACCAGCGTTCATGTTGACACTGTGAACGACAATAGATTTTGATTCTTTTCTCATCGTGTGCTCACCGTATGAACAATAATGAAACTGAGCCTTAGACTGTATTCCGATAAGTGTTACCAGGAACAGCAATACAATCAAAAATTTCTTTGACATCATTTCCTTATTTTTCAATTCGAACTAGATTAGCTACCCGATCCTCCGCCATGACAGGTTTGCTGTCCTTCAGGCGCCCAAATGACAGGTTTACTCGGAATATCAACCTTATACCCCTTAGTGACATTTTTCAAATGCTTTATCGTGTATTGTCCACTTACAGTTCTATAGTAACCCAAACGAGCCTTAACTTTTTTCTTTTTAGAAAAAAAAGTCTTAATAGAGTGCATAAAATTATTTTTCGCTTGTGTTGTTGAATAATTAAACGATTGAGAAATAATGGCTTCAAGTTTTTCATCACATTCCCCATGAAAAAAGATCGGTTCCGATAGAGTAGATCGTTGATATTTCCAAACATCTTTTGTTGACAGGTGATATTTACAGAAGTGACTAACCAAAGCTGTACCCGTTCCATCCCCATTATTGCTCACTGGAACAGATTCCCATTCTCCATCAACCAAAGTTGCAAAAACAAGTTCCGACGATCCTTCAGGTATCTCAAAGGTAACTTCAATTGGCACCTCAAAAACCTGTCCTTCAGGAAGGAAACTAAAGGACTTCAAAGCAACACGTCCCTCTGAAACTTCCACTTCGTTATTTACCTCTGCTTGCTCAGCAGCTGCGGGCATTTCGGTAATGGATATCTCTGCATCAGCATTCAAACAGTCAGCTGGGAATTTAACCGATGCATCCGAGCCTTCAACATCAACTTCTTTCTCAACACCAACGGTAACCGAAACAGGATCGTTAGCTTCAGTCATTAAAACAGTTATGGGGTAGCTCCAATCCGATCCGTCAACCACATCGCTTCTGTCGATAGTAATGGCACATGTTTTAGAAATAAAACCCGCTTTTTCCATAAGAACATTAAGCACTCCATCCTCACGATATTTTACATCAACAGTAAGAGCCCCATTGCTAACCTGTATGCTTTCACTCGATCCATCGGGGTAAGTCAGCTTTGCTTCCACATCCGACAAGGCAAGCATAGACTTAGAATCAACCATTGAAAATTCCGCTGTTTGAATCGCATCAGGGGTAAAGTAATGTTCTGGCTCAACCACTTTCTTACAGCCCGGCATCAGACAAATCCCTCCTACAAGACAGATTACGCCGACAAGTGACATGAATTTAAACACTCGATCTTTTTTCATAAACTTAATAGTTTTGATTTTACATAAGTTGGATTATAATTATTCTCTATTCTATTCTCATTGGGGCGTGTTTCGTAATGCCCTTTCTCGAAATCGGTTCCCGCATTGTATTCCCAATCGAAATAGCGGGCTGGCATCACTCTTAACGACCGTCTTCTATTGCGTTTCTTAAACATGAGCGGTATTGCAAAGTGGAAGCCTCCATTCGATCGTCCCCTCGAATACTGTGCAAAAAAGCCAATGGAAACAGAGTCGAAATGTCGGGTCAAATCCCCTCGCAAGCCACAATCACCATTGAGGAAGCGACCGTACCTCATGGCTATTTGCAAGTTGTATTGGAAGTGATAATAGCGTGTTTTAATAAACCAGCTTAACTGGTTTACACTAGACCTGATCCAGTCGCCTTCGTAAAAATAGGAAGCTCCTGTAACACCAACATTAGCTTCTACCTCTACACGATTCTTAAAAAACGGACGAAACACACTACCATCAAGACCATACCGATTGGCATTAAAATGACCAGCAACAGCCCTGGCAAAAAAGCGTTTTCCTATCCTGAAATTCTGTGCCAGACTAACAAATCCAGGTCTGATCTGGTCACCCTGGGGACCTAAATCGTTAACAATGGGAAAAATTACCTGTCCCGTAAATTGCATCCCCTTACACATATCCACCTCTATGGCTGGAGCCAGATTAAACTGCGTCTCGTATATCTGATTAAGGCTTGTGTTTTGAAGGGCCAATTGAGGATAAACAACAAAGTCGATCTTATTGATATTGGAATTCCGGGCCTGATCTGCTGCAAAAAGCTTGAAGTTCTTATCAATCGTGTAGCTTATGCAAAACTCATCAGCCATCTTAGATTGGAGTATATTGCCTTTTCGGTACTGCAACCATGTCGCGGCAGGAATATCTATTTGTATCTGGGGGATACCATGATCCAGTATATATAGCGACACCTCACTTTGTTTCTCAACATAGGTCACAATGGTATCCAGAGCCACAGCAATAGCCTCCACATCGCATCGATAGACATTATTTTCAAATGCGACTAGTATCATATCTTGCCTGGAATATACATTGACATTCTCAAATCCAAGCAGGGATAATTTACCACTTAAAAGAGCTGTTGACTTCTGTCCTAGAGAAGGGTGAAACAACACAAGGGCAATGAATAATAAAAAACTTTTCAGTATATCTTTCACAGAAAAAAAAAAATAAAAAAAATGATTCCGGAGGCAAGTGATTTTTGTGTGTAAACAAGCGCTTGTTTTTCATTCAGCTCTTGTAAATTGGCCGTTTAGGATTCTCTTCAACAGATGTTTTCAGGCAAAATTGGTCGTTTAGAAATATTGAGCAAGACAAAGCTTCGCCTTCTTACCCACAAGTAAGGAGCTGTTTTCTAAGTTTTCAATTTAAAATTTGAGATAAAAGAGGGCTTTGAGAGAAGGGCTCTCAAGGGGGCGAATTCATTCTTTTGTGGCAAACAGCCTTAGCTTTATGTAGCGCTTACCCATTCTGTTATATCTATCCAGACATACTTTATATTTAAAAACAGTAATAATTTAAATCCTACCCGGAAAAACCTTCAGTCATCTAAAGTTATGATATTCAAATGAAATGATCAAAAAAAATAAATGGTACCATTAATCCGATAGGCTATGCTTCTGATTTTAAGCTGCGGAGATGGCTATAAAAGACAATTCGCAATTCTCATCCTAAATCCCCTTCAGGGTACAATCTGCATTGTGGGGAGTTAATCTGAACCGGATTATACTCTCTTTTTTTTGTTTGAAGATCCCCTAATCCCCATTAGGCTCTCTCTTTTTCGTTTGGAGACATCATAAACTCCATTAGGACATCATTTTTTTGTTTGGATACAGTATAATCCCGTTCAGGATATCTCCCTTTGAATTTGGAAAGAGCCTAAAGCAAAGTTAGGGCTTCGCTAAGGCCTATGGATAAATGGTTTGGGGAGCTCTCACCTTATTCTTAACCTGTCAGCGTCCTTTTTGGTCCTGACAGCGTTAATTTTTTTCGATTAAATCAACTCTGACAGGTCTATCGACACTGTCGGGTTTTACCAGATTATAATATTTCGGTGCGCTGCACCTTATTTTATCCGGTTTATTATTGTCTACAAATCTTACGCAACGCTGTTGCTCGATTTTCATAACAGGTACAAAATTCCTTAAGCTTTATAGAATCGGTTTAGGCTATAAAAATCTGCGATAATCAGCGCCATCGGCGGGAGAAATCCATTTCATTTCAATTCTGCCCTAATTATTTCACTCAATCCGTTTAAGGCGGATCCTACTTTCTCATACAGGTAAGAAGGCTGGCTCACAGATAAAAGCCCCGATAGATTCAGGATCTATCGGGGCTAATGATTTTAAGGCTTAACCTAGCTCCTGCAGATTTGCTAATATATTAATGAGCTTGAGAATAATCTGCAGGTAAATGTTTAGGATGTACAATCCTACTTTAATACTAAAGCAAACTTACTGATGTGGATTCGAAATCCACGACTCCTTACACGCCGATTACAAATCGGCGTGAGCAGTAAATAAAAAAAAGGTGAAAGCTTCAGAATAGAGCTTTCACCTTTTTATTATGTAGTTAGTCGGTTCTTATTACTTCTCTAAGTAGGCTTTTAATCCTTTAAGTGTCTGAGAAAACTCAGAACCCATTTGCTTAATTAACTTACCTTCAGAAACGCCTTCCTTAGCTTGCAGATAGCCTTTAAAAATGACTTTACATTTATTAGGACCATTAGCTTGCACATAACAATGAACTGCCACATGTTCTGTTGGCATATAATCTTCGAATGGAATGAAACAAATATGTTTTGTGTCAGGTGCAAAAATTAACACCGTTTCCAATCTCGTTGTTCCATCTACCATTTCCATCTCTCTAACAGCATCCCGACCATTCCCATCAGCCAGTGATTTTTTCACTAAACCAGGCACGTATTCTTCCACCTTTTCGAGTGATGCAAGAAGCTTCCACACAACATTAGCTGAAGTCTTTATTGTCACTTCCCTCTTTACTTTTGGCGGTAACATTTTGGCTGGTTGCATTTGTGCTGAAACACTTCCAAACATACCACAGATCATTAAAAAGAGAAGGGTTATTTTTAATCTTGAATTCTTCATATTGCTTAGTTAAAAATTGATTCCAACTTGTCGGTCAAAGATTTTCCACGTAACTGTTTTCCAACAATTTTACCTTCTTTATCCAAAAGAATGATGTAAGGGATGCCAGAAAACTGATATTCTTTCATGATATCTTTTCCTGAGCCAGGTGCTTGAATCTGGGGCCATGTCATATTTTCCTGACGCATGGCTTTTTTCCAGGCATTCTTACTTTTATCAATTGAAACACTAAGAATCTCAACACCTTTATCCTTGTACTCAGCATAGGCTTCTTTCAAATGAGGGATCTCATTTCGACATGGACCACACCATGATGCCCAAAAATCAACAATCAGATATTTACCTCTAAAATCTTTAAGATTAATCATTTTTCCATCCACGGTAGGGAATTCGAAATTTGGAGCCTCCTTACCAATAGCCAATCTTTCTTTTTGTGCTTTGGCTTCAGCTCTGGCTTGCTTATAATCAAGTAAGGGTTGATAATTAGGATTCTTAGCTTCCAGTGTTTTAATGATCTTCTCAATTAAAGGCTTATCACTTTCTTTTCTCAAAGAGCTTAAAACAGAAATAATTGAATTTCGATCAGCATAATGTTCTGCTATATAACGCGTTCTGGCATCAAGATCTACATAATTTCTATTATACCCCTCACCTGCAGACTCTTTCCACTTCTCACTATCCGATAATGAAGCTTGATACATGATCTTTCCTGCAGCAATCATATTCTGATAACCACGGTAGCTATTAAAAGCTATTAGATTCATAACCTCGTTATTTGGACCACCATTAATATAGACATAAGGTGGATTTTTAATTTTCATCTTCGCTGTGTCCTGACCTCTAAAGTTGATCTCCATATCCTCATCCTCAGCCCAAATTTGAACAGACTGCCACTTCTGGCAATCCAAAGTATAAACACCAGGCTTATCCACCTTCATCTCAAACTTATAAGTCCCATCAGGATTTACAGCTACAGAATCGATTATCGTTTTATCAAAACCATTTCGCTTTACGATATTCATTTTGAACCGATTATCAGGAAACTTAACCTTTCCTTGAATCGTAATTGTATCTTTAACAGGTGCCTGGCACGAGAAAAGAATTAAAGCTATGAATGCAACAAATATATTTTTCATTTTTTTTATTTTAAGTATTATCCCCAAAGCCATCGGGAACAAAGTATTTGAACAGAGAATTTTTAAAATCACTAATTAACAATCGTCAATCAATAATTATTTACTAGCAGGTTTCATACCACCCAATTTCATCATAGGAACAGAAATGATTTTCGTTCCGGCTTCCTCAGCTTCTTTATCAGCTTTTTCTGAAGCAGATAGAGTTGCCTTAGCTTCTTCTGCATTTCCAGCTAATTCTAAAACTTTAGCTTTTGTCGCTAAATAACCCGATTTGTGCTCTGGACGAGTTTCATTGGTAGCAGCATAATCAGCCCAACGCAGTGCTTTTAGTAATAAGGCTTTGTCTTTAGAAGCATTTGCAATTGTTGAAGCAGCTGAGTCGAAATATCTGAATTCATCAGCCTTAGCTTTCATCAATGAAAAATCAAGAGCGGCATCTACAGTATAAGCATATTGATTCCAGTCATTCTGACGAGAATACTCATTCTTTAGAGCAATAGCGATTAACTCGGATGCTCTGGAAAACTTAGAGTTTTGCAAATCTGCAACCAAAGCATCGAAACCTGCCTTATCATACACTTTACCTTTACCAGGATAAAAGAATGAATAAGCTTCAATTTTCTTATTGTAAGTATTGTAAATCTTTGAATCGATCTCTTCTGCACCTACAACTTCAGCTAATTGATTTCTCGATTTCACCACAAAACGAAACTCATCGGTAGCCGGATTTTTCATGAAATATTTCACAATATTCCAATTCTCCTTCTTCAACAGATCCTCTTTTTTAAGACTTGAAATATAGGCATCAGCTTTTTCTCCTTCTTCCTTATCCAGATTAGCCAATCGAAGCGATCTTAGATACTTAAACATGAACTCACCATCTCTTTTACCAGCTTCGTAAGCTTTCTTAAGTCCGGCAAAACTGTTTTCTGTCTGTGCATCTTTAATGTAAGAGATGAACTCATCAGCTCCATATGCACCTACTACGCGGTGAACCACTTCACCTTCAGCATTAATTACGAGAAAGGTCGGATAGGCATTAATTTTCCATCCCGGCTTAAGAGCTGGCCCTTCTCCTTTTTCCATATCAACTTTATAATTTACAAAATTGGTATTGAAATAATCAGCCACATGATCCTGAGTAAAAACATCCTTTGCCATCATTTTACAAGGACCGCACCATGAGGTGTAACAGTCAACAAAAATCAATTTGTTTGATTTTTTGGCTTTCTTTAAAACCTTACTCCACTTTGAGTGTTCGAACTCAACAGAACGATTTTGAGCCATAGAGGCTGTCGAAATGAAAAGCCCAGTAAGAGCTAGTACAAATACTGTTAGTAAATTTTTCATGTTATTGTTTAAATTTGTTATTCGATTGCCGAAACGAAACAGCCTGCCAGCTGCTAAAGCCTAAGAAGATTGCCCGACAACAATTAGTAGTTTATAATCCTTGAATAAACAGCCCCCTCTGGTAAAGTTTATAATTAAACTAAGGCTTAATAAGGCTGTTATCAATTTAAAGACCCCTACAATTCACTTTATCCCTAAAAAAGAAATGTTAAATATTGTAATAATTTTAAGCTTACTCTTCTTACTTGATTAAGTCTGCTTTGAGTTTTACAAAGGCATTCTTAAAACCTCCATCCAAATTTTCAGTTTGCAAGCCCATATCACACCATTTTGCGGCTTCTTTACGAATTCCCCTATCATCTGTAGCTCTATTTACAGGCAATGCATAATTATAGAGAGACATAACACTCTTATCAATCAAATTCGCTTTCAGATACTTTGAAATGGCATTCGCATAGGTATTCCAATCTTCGAGTGTTCTGGCAGTAGATATCTCAGAATAAGCTAAAATCTTATCTCTATCCTCGATATTGTATTTTTTGAGTTCAGAAGAGAATCGTGATTGTCTGTCAGAATTAAGTTGATACTTGCCTGACTCAAGCTTATCGCAAAGATTATTAGCCTGACGTAAAAAGGTATAATAGATCTTCTCTCCCACTTCCTTTTCGCCAAAAGCGTTTTCAAACTTTTCACGCTGATTCAACAGGTATTGAAAAGCTTTATTGTCGGTATTGTGAATGTACTTTTTAAGTAAATCCCAGTTTTCCTGACTCAAAAGCTGAGCTTCATTCAATGCATCGAGATATTCAACAACCACCTCTTTTAATTTGGCATTTTCTCCAGCAGATTCAAGCATGTTTAGGTAGTCAACAACAAACTTGTAATCCACTAGCCCCTGCTTCTGATACATTTCATTGAAATCAGAAAGATTCATAGTCCCATTCAAGGCTTCGTTTCCAAATTTCAGGAAATCAGCTTTGGGCAATGCTCCCACTGCTTTATGCTCAATTTTTTCGTTGGCATCTACAAAAATTAAAGTGGGATAAGCGCTTACATTCAACTTTGATTTTAAACTCAAACCTGGTTCTTTTTCCATGTCGAGTTTGACGTTTACAAAATTGGCATTGTAAAATGCTCCAACTTCAACATCAGTAAAAACATTTTTAGCCATCATTTTACATGGACCACACCAGGTGGTGTAGGCATCAATAAAAATAAGCTTATTCTCCTTTTTGGCCTTTTGCAAAATCTCTTGCCAGGCACTATGTTCAAATTCAATTCCGGAAGCTTCTTCCTTCTCGATTTTTGTTTCTGTCTGAGCATAAGCACCAACAAATAACAAAACAAACACTAATAGGGTTGAGGTTTTCATCTTCATTTTAATGAAATATTAAGCATAGCTCTCCCAAAGTGTATAGGATATGTTGCAGAGCTTTCTGCAACATATGCCTAACACAAATAAAAACTAAACTAAAAAATACTTGATTTTAAATATGGCATAAAACGCTGCAAGGACTCCCGATGGTTCGGGATCGCTTGACGCTTGCGGATTTCCGCAATCTCTAATCACTAATCACTAATCACTAATTGATTATAAGTAGCCCGGATTTTGCACCAAACTGCCCTTAGTAATATCGATTTCTCTTTTAGGGATAGGCAATACATAACGACCAGCTGGAACATCTTCATAAACACCATCTGTATTTCTAAACTGAAGTTTTCTTCCGGTTCTAATAATATCGTAACGATGCAATCCCTCAAAGGCAAGTTCTTTTTCGCGCTCCAATAGGATGCGATCAATTAAATCTCCTGCAGTTGCAAAATCTTCTAATGAAAAACTAACAAAAGCTGCATCAGCACGCTCAGCAATTCGATTTAACAGATCAACTGATTCTTGATTTTCACCTTCAGTTCTAGCTAAAGCTTCTGCACGAGTTAAATGCATTTCAGACAAACGGATCATAGGAATATTATCACGACCATCTTTGTTGTTAAACTTACTGGTTGTAGACTTACCTGAGTTGTAAGATGACAAAGGATTCCCATCCCATATCAACTCAGTTAATCTTTGATCAGTACCTGAAAATTTTCCTAAATAATCATCAGACACGTATCCTACTGATCTTGAATAATATGGGTAATAATGTGTCCCAAACTGATGATTCCCCCCATTAAAGGTTAATGGAATTGCATAGATGTACTCTTCATCTAAATCGACGTCGACACCACTACTAAGAGGGAAAACAGAACGTAGATTGGCAGATAATGTATAAGTTGAATTATTTATGAGGTAAGCAGATTCTTCAGCAGCTTTTGCATATTTCCCCATATACAGATACACTCTTGAAAGTAAAGCATGTACACTCCCCTGGGTTGCACGAGCTCTTGTTTCTAAATCGACATCATAATTCTCAATCAAATCTGGTAAAGCATCTGTTAAATCTTTAATGATTTGCACATAAACCTTGTCATTACTAGAACGTTCCAAGGCATTATTTGATACAAATTCAGTTCCAGCGTAAGGTGTTAACTGCAAAGGTAAACCTAAACCGTCCATTTTGCCCTGAAGAGCACCATCACCAAATAGCTTTAGTAATACTAAATAGTTGTAGGCTCTTAAAAACTTGGCTTCTGCGACATGCTGTCTTTCCAGATCTTCATTATATGTTCCCAGCTCTGGAACTGATTTGATGATCACATTGGCCACATTGATAGCCGAATAGGTATCCGACCATATTTGCTCCGCAGAGTAATCATCTGTCAACAAATTACCGGAAACTAAGGCCATACTATATGTGCTTGTGACCTCAATGAGCCTGGTGCTTACATCACCAATAGTATAAGCTGTTGATTTATTAGCCTCATAGGTTTTGTTATAAACATCCATCAAAGCTGATTCTGCAGATCCAGAAGTCTGAAAAACCTCAGATTCGACAGTCGTATCCTCAGGAGCAAGATCAAGTTGTTTGTCACAAGCCGTTAAACTACCAACAATAGCTAACAAGGCAAGACTATATATATTAATTATTCTATTTTTCATTTTTTTTGAAATTAGTATCATGACACCATGATTAAAGCATCAGGAATAATTACTAATAAGCTATCAAATATTACCTTAAGCCAATTTTAACTCCAATTTGTATGGCCTTTTGTTGAGGAATTGTTAATTCATCATTACCTGCATATGCAGCAGATGATCCGAAAGCACTCACCTCAGGATCAGGTCCGGAATAATTGGTCCAGGTTAATAGATTTGATCCTTTAGCATAGATAACTAAACTTCGTAATCCAAGCTTGCGTATCTTATCTTTATTAAAACGATAAGATAATGAAATATTTTTCAATCGAATAAAGGAACCATCTTCGAGGAATCGATCCGTTTGTCTACTAACAGTATAATCCGTTCCTCCACCAATTTTATCTGGTGTAGATTTATTATACTTTTTAGGTATTTTGGTTTTGTGTCCGGCAATAATCCACTCATCCAATATCTCGGTACTTAAATTTCTATTTTTATTATCAGTATACGTTAAAAGTTCTGCACGGGTTCCGTTCATAATTTTTCCGCCATACGAAAAACTCAAAAGTGTATTTAATTCAATATTTTTATAGGAGAAAATATTTGTAAATCCACCGGTAAACTCAGGCAACCTATCTCCCATCACAAATTTATTATCATACGCTTCATTATTGTTTATTGATGCAGGAGGTGTCGTTGAGATACTTCCATCAGCATATTTCCATTGCGGGTTCCCCGTAAGTGGATCTACACCATGCCAATCATACAAAAACCAAGCAGTTGCTGACTCACCAACCTGATAGTAGGCATAACCTATTTCAGCTCCACCAGCTACATATCCAGTTAAATTTAACTTCGTAATCTCATTTGTATTTCTTGCAAAATTTAAATTTGAACTCCACTTAAAGTCTTTATCAATATTTACTGTATTTAATGATATTTCAAAACCCTTGTTTTCCATATCCACTAAATTCTGAGTCTGAGATGAATATCCTGAATATAGCGGTACGCTTGATCCAATTAGCATATCAATACTCTTCTTATTATAATAATCAAGAGATAAAGAAATCCTAGATTGAAATAAAGATAGATCCAACCCGATATCAATTGTATTTGTTTTTTCCCACTTCAAATCCGGGTTACTGGCCTGTTGAACCTCAAGAATATTCGTATTTCCATACTTTTTCGCATATTCTTTAGCAACATATTGTCCTTGATTTCCGTAATAGCCTCCAGAACCTGAGATACCGGAAAAACCTAAACTGGCACGAAATTTCATATCATCAAGCCATGTATATGATTCCATGAAATTTTCTTCTGAAATACGCCAACCAGCTGAAAACGATGGAAATCCTACATATCTTTCATTCTTATTAAATCTTGAAGATCCATCTACACGATAAGTTATCCCAGCCATATATTTATCTTTCCAACGGTAATTCATTCTACCAAAGAAAGAAACCATAGCCCACTCTCTAAGCACTGCACCATCAACACGAGAATCGTTAGCTGAACCAATACTTAAAACCTCATTCGTTGGAAAATCGGTAGCCGCAATTCTTACGTAATCTTCATCTGAAGTTTCGAAACTCTGTCCTAAAACACCAGTAAATACATGTTCGCCAAACTCTTTATAAATAGATGCCGTATTATTAATAACCAGCTTAAGATTATTAATAGTTGTTTGACTTGCACTTCCTTGAATAATTTCAACCTCTTGGCCATCGACCATGTCTTTGTATTCCTTGTTACGATTGTAGGCTTTTGAAGACATCAAATCAATACCTACTTCAGATCTTAAAGTTAACCACGACAAAGCCTTGTATTCTGCATACAAATTACCTATAACACGTTTATCCTTAACAAAGTTAATATCCTCCTTAGCTTTAGCAATAGGATTATATCGATCGCGATCGCTCTGAACAAATACATAGTCTCCATTATCATCTTTAATTCTGGTATTTGGAGATGCTAATAATGAATTACGATATACGCTACCAGAGTTCAATGAATTATTATCGGTATATGATAGACTTATATTGTTTCCAAATCGGAATTTTTCACTTGATTTATACTCATAATTGATACGAGCTGAGTAACGCTTAAAATCGTTATTGATCACATATGAATCCTGATCGAGATAAGCCAGAGACAAAAAGTATGTACTCTTATCGGTTCCGGCAGAAACAGTTGCTGTCATATTATTTGTAACTGCAGTACGTGTTGCTGCATCAAACCAATCTGTGTTTACACCATTAGAGAAAGCATTTCCACCATAATAATCGTTGTAAAAATTAGCGTACTGATCACCAGTTAAAACATCAGGCACATCGATAGGCTGAGCCACTGAAGTAGAGATATTAAAATCAACTTTAGGTGTCCCTTTTTTTCCTTTTTTTGTTGTAATCAGGATGACACCAGCTGCACCTCGGGAACCATAAATAGCCGTTGCGTATGCATCCTTCAAAACCTCAATCGATTCGATATCATCCATATTTAAACTGGCCAAGGGATTTCTTTCAAATTCTGAAGTTGCACCAATAGAACCCGATGTACTATTACCTCCCATAGCCACCATTGCAACGCCTCCAGACTGAAAAGAGGTAGAAGCTCCGGCACCAACGCCATAGACAGGAACACCATCAATAATATAAAGTGGGTTGTTGTCAGCAGAAAGTGATGTAATACCACGAATTGTAATTGCAGTAGCACTACCTGGTGTACCACTAGCCGAATTAACCTGAACACCTGCAATTTGACCAGCAAGTGCGTTATCAACACTTAAGGCAACCTGTTCTATTTGATCGATATTTACAGAAGATACAGCTCCAGTTAAATCGCGTCTCTCTTGAACACCATAACCAATTACTGCAATTTCTTTAAGAGAGACATTATCAGGTGTCAAAATCAAATCTAAATGCGTTTTAGTGCCAACTTTAATTTCTTTGGATAAATGGCCAATTGATGAAATCAAAAGCACATCGCCATGATTGGCAACAATGGTAAAATTACCATCGAAATCAGCAGCAGATCCATTAGTCGTTCCTTTTACGATAACGGTAGCTCCCACTATGGGTTGATTGTCTTCCGAGCACTTGAGTGTACCCGTAATTCTAATGTTCTTTAATTCCTGTGCTTTAGTAATCTGAGCCTGTACACTCAAGCTTAAAATCATGAGTAATAAGCAAAGGAAGATATTTAGTATTTTATTCATTATTTTGGATTTTACTACATGTTATTAAAGCTTGAAACCTTGTAGATATATTCTAGGAGACTACCTGCCAGTAGTCTCCTAAAAATGAATTCAAATTAATTTAATGTTCCTTTCCAAGAGTCAGTCAGAACCTTAGCTGTACCATCAGCTTCAGCTCCCATTCCTCCGAAAATATGAACCGTATTTCCATCTTTTACAAAGACATGACCTGAACGTCCTGCAAAACCTTCTGGTAATCCACCTTCAGTCACTTTTGTCCAATTTAAACCAGCATCATCAGACACCCATGTATCATTCGATGGCGCAACCAGTTCTTCTCCATCTTCATTCAACTCACCTGTAACAGCCTCTCCACCGACCAGGTAGAATCTATCATTATAAACATAGCAGATATGACCTGCACATGCAGTAAATGGTTTTGCTACAGCTACTTTTGTCCATATTACACCATCGGCTGATTTATAAACATCATTATTATAAGTAAATGGATATCCTGTACGACCACCAATTAGGTATAATTCGTCATTATAAACCATCAATTGGCTTTTAGCTCTTGCAACAAAGTCTGCTCCGAAATCAGCTTCTAAGTTTGTCCAGGTAGCACCACCGTCAGTTGATTTCCATGCATCAGCAATCGCACCTTGAGGCGCACCATAAGCTACAGAGAAACCACCTATTACATATAAATCACCATTCATATTGGCAACAGCAGCTTCAGTTCTTATTGAAAACGAATTAACTTCTGGTGCTGCTCCCCAACCTTCATAGTCGGTTTGTGTTGTTGTTATCTTCTCCCAGGTAGTACCATCAGTTGAAGCCCATACTCTATTTACACCGTCACCTGTACCTGTACCTGTACCGTCATAATCTGAGTATGAAAGACCACCTAGTAATAATTGCTTATCACCATGTTTTACTGCAGCAGTACCAACAGCCATACCATAATCCTGGAAAATACTTGTTGAAACAGCAGTAAAAGCAGCACCATCAGTAGAAGAATAAATACCAGCTTCATGATTACCATAAACTGATGCGCCTTTAAGACTACCAACAACAAAATACTTACCCCCTAATTCGAAAGCTGTAATTTGAGTATACAAAGGAAGTCCTGCATCAGGAGATAAATTTGTCCAGGCCGATAAAGATGTAGCTACATTTACTTTTACTGTGTAAGTCACAGCAGTTGCACCATCTTCGGCAACCACATTGTAAACAACATCAGATGTAAAATCCAATGCTTTTGAACCACTCACTTGCTCTTCTTCTCCAATATATACTTTAGCTAATTCAACACCCGAAAAAACTGGTGTTAAAGAGGAAGCATCAAATCCATAAGGTAAAGCGATTTGGTTGGTTATCACGCCATCGCTACCGATTTCAAACTCATAATTGGCTAAGGCCTCTTCGGAAAAACCAAAAGACAAAAGACCTGTTAAATTACTAAACTTATCATCATCGCTACACGAAGTAAACACAGCACTGAATAAAATGGCTACAAGTGGTAATGCCATTCTCCATGAAATTTTCACATTTTTCATAAACTTAATTTTAGGTTTTAATTAATTGTGGTTATTATATTCGTATCAGAACATGGAGGGCATCTAACACAATTAGAAAGTTCATATTGTAAATGGCATAGTCATCCTCTTTGGATCAAGACCGTAAGTCTCCCATTTACCAGTCGAAAGACTGATATCAATAATAATCGATATGGTTTCTGATTTTTCTTTTTGTGTTGTATTGAAGCCCTGCCAGACCTAATACTTCTTTAATTCATTTACTACATGTTTATATTTTTAATTAATAATTATCGATTGACAATTACTAATTAATGATCATTAATTGTTATTATAAGTTTACTCTAATGCCTAAGCTAAAACTTTTAGTTTGGGGCATGGTCACTTCATCGTAACCCGAGAGTAAGGAAGAGGAACCAAAGGCACTCACCTCAGGATCGACTCCGGAATAATTTGTAATTGTGAAAAGATTAGTGGCCTGAGCATACAGCTTTATGCCATCAAGCTTTAATCTATTCACCAACTTTTGGGGAAAATGATAAGCCAACACAAGTTTTTTTAGTCGGATAAATGAGGCATCCTCATAAAAACGACTGCTTGTTCGACTGGTGGTATAATTGTTTTGACTTGTTATAGACTGATTAAATAAAGCGGGCTGATGAGTCATATCTCCTTTTCTTTGCCAATAATTTAAGACATCGGGCGATAAATTATAGCTTTCGGTAGTGGAATAGGTGTGCAAAAGTGCAGCAGTTCCATTCATCATTTTTTTCCCTTCGGCAAAAACTAAAAAAGCAGTCAACTCAAAACCTTTATAACTGAAACGATTGTTCATTCCACCTGTAAACTCAGGGATGCCCGAACCAAATGCTTTTCGGTTCGAATCACTATTGGGAGGTGTTTCACTTAAACTCCCATCGGCATATCGCCACACAGGATTTCCCGTATCCGGGTTCACACCCTGCCAATCGTGAAGATAAAATTGGGCTGCTTCCTCACCTTCCTTAAAATATTTATAAGCCTGATCAGCTCCCCATACTTCCTGCCCTATTTGATTTATTTCAACAACCTCATTTTTATTATAGGCTGAGTTCAAAAGCAGATTCCACTTAAAATCCTGATCTATCAGTTTACAATCCAGAGTCAATTCAAAGCCTGAATTTTTCATCTTACCCACATTCACCCATTGTTTCTGGTAACCCGATACAGCTGGCACATCGGTAAACAACAATAAATTATTGACCTCTTTTGAGTAATAGTCGAGGGAGGTTTTCAAGCGCTCATGAAAAAAAGACAGATCAATACCAAAATCGAAATTCTGAGTTTTTTCCCATGAAATATTCAAATTTGTACCATTCTCCTCCGTTAAGATAAGATGGCCTGCATAAGTTAAATTCTGAGCCTGGGTCTGATAAGTGCGAACAGCTCCATAAGTAAAAGTGGATTGTTCTACACCTGAATAACCAAAGCTTGAACGAATTTTCAATAGATTTAAAAAGGGATCTTCAATATTCGATCGTATAATCCATCCGGCTGAAAAAGCAGGAAACATTTGGTAACGGTGATCGCTACTAAAGCGTGATGAACCATCAAGACGATATGAAACTCCAGCGAATAATTTCTGTTTGTAATTGTAGTTTAAACGTCCAAACCACGAAGCCAAAGCAAACTTTCTTTTGTCCATTTGATAATCGACCAGATCAAGATTACTTCCGGAGTTCAATCCCCATAAATCCTCATACAAGACTTCCTCTTCCTTTTGTCTTGATTGTTCAAAACTTTGCCCAATAACAAATTTAAAGTAATGATCTTCAAAATTTCGAGACCCGTTTATGGTATTGGTCACCATCCACTTTCGAGAATAACCATCGCTTTCAATGGATATTTTCTCGTCGGTAACAGATGCATTTCTATAACTCGATATGGCATCAGTATCAATAAGATTTACGCCAAAATCGAAACGATAGGACAGCCAGTTGGTCAATTCAAAATCGAGATAAATATTTGCAATCGTATAGGTGTCCAGAATTTCACCTTTGTCTGATTTTGCCATAGCCAAAGGATTAGCAGCATAAAGTCCAAAAGGATTTCCCTTGTTTAAAAAGCTATAATCACCTTGTTCATCGTAAACAGGAACATTAGGGGCTTTCAATATGGCGTCGCGATAGATCTTCGGAGCCAGCAATGAATTATTCTTTTCGGCCGTGATAGCAAGATTGGCCCCCAGGCGCAAACGTTCATGAATATTTTGCTGGAAATTAAATCGTCCGGTATAGCGCTTATAGTCTGCACCTATAATATAACTCTCCTGGTTGAGTTGAGAAAAACTCATGTAGAAAAAACCATTGTGCCTTTTTTTCTGTACGGATAGACTTAGCTTGTTTCCGATAGCATTTCTCACAACTAAATCGTACCAATTGGTATTCACATTCGTTGGGAATACAATATTTTCCCCCTTTAATTGACTATAGTAATTGCTATAGAATTGAGCATACTGCTCAGCATTCATCAAATCGGGTTTCCCAACAGGTTTCGACACGCCTGATTCAAATAAAAAACTCGCTTTAAGTCCCTTTTCCTTTGGTTTTTTAGTCGTTATCAGAATCACGCCAGCAGCCCCTCGCGAGCCGTATATCGATGTAGAATAGGCATCCTTAAGAACCGATATGGATTCAATATCTTCAGGATTGACCATATTCAAACCATTCTTTTGAAAATCATTTGACTCCCTAACATCATTGAAGACGAAATTATCAGCCAGACCTAAAAATGCCCTAAAAGATTGAAAGGAGATATGGTTGAGATTCTCCTCACTGGAAAAAAGAGGGACCCCATCAACAACAATAAGCGGACTATTGGCATCAGGTTGCAAGGATGTTACCCCACGTATGGCAATCGTTGAAGCACTTCCCGGGACTCCGGATGTTTTTTGAAACCACAAACCACTGGCAGCACCACCCAAAGTTTCGTCAAAATTGTTTGGTACCTCTCCACTCATCATTGGCTTGATCGAATTCACAGCCCCAATTAACTCACGACTGGCTTCCTCACCGTACCCAATAACATTCACTTCCTGCAGACTTATCAGGTTTGGTTTCAAACGGATATCTTCAATAATTTTAAGACCAACAACAGTTTCAAAGGTCAAAAATCCTACAGCTGAAACGACCAGCGTATCACCAATATGACATGCCAGATTATAATAACCATCCTTATCGCTAGCCGTACCATGAAGCTGATTCTTGATACGTACTGAGGCACCAATAATTTCCTGACTGTCATCGTCACAAAGCACTCTTCCAAAAACAAACTTTTCAATCTTTACGATATCCATCTTACGGATATGATTGGACGATTTCAATTCAGTCATAGGAACTGCCTCCCCAATCTCCTTAATAATAATCTTATCTCGATAAATGATAAAACTAAAACCGTAAGGACTTAATACCATACTAAGCAATGCTTCTATTGAAATATCTTCTCCCTGGGGTACTTTTATCTTAAGGTCTTTCAATTTTTCCGGGTTATAAACGAAGGAAAAATCAGTTTGAAATTCAAGCTCATGAATAAAAGCTTCAAAACTCATGCTTTCATTCAGTTTTTCTACAGAAATCAGGTTGGATTGAGAGAAAGATTCGCGTGGAATAATCAGGCATAAAAAAAACAAAATCAAGAACATACCCATCCTGACACTGCCAAAGCAAGTATCAGAATCACAAACAAATAAGCATTTGATTGTATTGTATGGATATTTTTCCTTAATTTTGCAGCACATAATGTTGGTTGAAGTAAAACCTTTTATTTCAATTACATTTACTTGACAAGTAAATTTACTACATGTTATTTAAATACCGAAGAGCTGCCACTTTTCGGTATTTTTTTTTGCTTAAAACTCCCCCTTCTTCCCAATAAGAACCCTGTCATTTTCATGCTTATATGAAAACTCATTGGTCATTTCAAGAATCTTGAGAATTTCTTCAATTTTTTCATCTTCGAATTTTGCTGTGATTTTCAAATCTTCCAGACTGCCATCTGTCAATTTAATTTTCACACCATACATTCGATATAGTGATTTTGCCATGTCTGACAAATTCGTATTTTCAAAATTTAAAGTCCTTTCCATCCAGGCAACATCCCTAGAATTGTCGACATCGAGCTTTGATATTGAATTCTGACTTTTATCGATAATCCCTTTATTTCCGGGAATCAGAATTAAAGTCTTAGCCTTTTCATTACCGAAAGCCACTCGCCCCGTTATAACCGAAGTTGCAATTTGCTCATCCCCGGGATAGGCTTTAACATTAAAGGATGTTCCTAAAACCTGAACCTGACTTTCTTCTAAACCGATAATAAAAGGTTTCGTTTCATCTCTGGCCACATCGAAAAATGCCTCCCCTTCAAGGTAAAGCTTTCGCTCACTGGCTTCTGAATCAATTTTATACTTCAAACGGCTATCACCATTCAAATAAACGGTGGAACCATCAGCCAGCAAGTGGTTATTTAGAACTCCGGCATCTGCTTCAACAAGATCGTATCCAATAAGATTTAAATGAGAAAAAGGATCTGATATTTCGTAATAGCTCAAAGCACTCAGAGAAATGAGGCTTACCACCGAAGCAGCAATTTTCATCCATCCCCATGTTTTCTTTGGACTAACATGATTCTTAAAATCGATAACTTTCTCGTCTTGATGAATTCTATTCTTAATATCAGCAAAAACTCGTTTTTTATCCTCTGTACTCACAACAAGAAGCATTTCTTCCCATTGCTCACGGCGTAGCTCGTAACTTGCTCTGTTTTCTGGTTTTTCCCCCAACCAGTTACTAAGCAAGTTCTTCTCCTCCTCACTAGCACTATTAGCCAGCACCTTGGTTATTATATGATGAATTTCACTCATTTTTTTATTTAGAAATAGTCGCTTTTAAACTAAAGACCCGATAGTTTGTAAATCTCACTAAAAAAAAATCACTTTTTTTTTAGAAAAAATTAAAATTGGTTAATAACACCTCTCCTTACAGCTATAAAACACTTATTATAAGCCAACTTAAGAAGACCCGTAATTTAAGAATTATTTTCTTTTAATAGAAAAATCGCCTAATGACTGAGCTATTCGCTTTAAAGCGATCCTCATTTGCGTGTCAACCGTATTTACAGAAATATCTAACTCAGAGGCCACTTCTTTATATTTTAGACCGTCGAAACGAATCATTTTAAAGATAGCTTTGCATTTCTTAGGAAGACTTTCAACAGAATGACTGATAATTTCCTGAAGCTCATGAGCCTCCATCATTTCATCTGGTAGGGCGACTGAGTCTGAAATATGAAAAGACACCTCGTCAAGAGATTCATTTGAGTTACGTGAATTATTCCGGATATAATTGAGAGATAAATTTCGAACAGAGATAAACACATAACTTTCGAAGTTCTTGATTTGATCCAACTCGTTTCGCTTCTTCCAAATGCGGCAAAAAATATCTGACACAACCTCTTCTGCCAAGGGCTTATTCTTCAGATACTGAAAAGCGGTAGCATACATTTTGGAGTAAAACATATCGTAAAGCTGTTCGAAAGCACGCTCATCATCTTTTAAAGCAAGTTGAAGAAGCAAGTCTTTAATATGTTCTTGATTATGTTGCAATCTGGGGTAGTTGATTAAATTTTGGACCCCGTAAAAATGCAAATTAATGTGAATTTCTTTACAAAAACTTTCTATTTTTTTTAAACAATATGGATAACAAAGCGATTATGTCAATTTAAAATGAAGCCAAATCAATTCTGTATCAGAAAGATATAACTCTCATTATGATATCTGCTATTTTTTAACATCCTGATTAACCATACTGTCATCTCCACAATAGCCATTAAATTCCGGTTGAAGTGTCACATGATTGATCTCAAACTTCTCCTCCAAAAGGTGTTCTATTTGGTGTAGGATCTCATTCACCCGACTCAGATTCAGATCCACACTAAAACTGATATGAGCTTCGAAATTGATTTGTTTATCGTCGAGTTGCCAAACATGAACATGATGCATATTGCTCACTTCGGGAATAAGCTGCAATTCTGTATTAATCGCCTCAAGGTTCACTTTTGAAGGTGCAAACTGCATTAATATACGCACACTCTCCTTCACCAGACCCCAACTGGAATAAACCAGGTACAAAGCAATTCCTATAGAAAGAACACTATCCACCCAGACAACATCCCATAAATACATGGCCAATCCTCCCAATACAACCGCAACAGATGATATCATATCGGATAGCAGATGCAAATATGCTGAACGCATGTTCATATTAGTTTTAGCATCCTGCTGAACAAGCAGCACACTCAAACCATTCAAAACAATAGACAAGCCACCCAATATCATGATTAGTCCGGTTTGCAGTTCAACAGGATTGGAAAAGCGTATGATAGCTTCTTTGAATAAAAAGAAGGCAATTACAATCAAGGAAACAGCATTAATCAGAGCAGCCAATATCTCAGCTCGCTTGTATCCGTATGTCTGAGAAGGCGTTTGATCTTTCTTCGATAATTTACTGGCAAACCATGAAATGATAAGTGCCAATACATCACTGAAATTATGCATCGCATCGGACATTAGGGCCAGACTGCCTGATATGAATCCCCCAACAACTTGTGCGACGGTGATACCAACATTCAATAGAATGGCTATTCCTAAGTTCCTCCCCTTTAAATCACCATGATGGTGTGCATGTCCGTGATCGTGCTTATGATTATGTTTTCCCATAAAACTAATTTTGAGTTACAGATTCCCTTATAAACTAAAGGCGCAGAACTGAAGTCTACTGTTCTATGATCTGATCAGGTTAAAGATAAAAAGATTATTCTTATCAAAACTAATTACAAATAGAAATTCATTGGTTTATCGATCTAAAAACATGCACAAAAACTAAGTCCTTAAAATCCAGCCTCTTTATATAATGTAAAAAATTCACATACCGGGTTATTTATCCAAATTTCAGAAAAGAAAGACATATCCACATTTATAGATTCATTAATATTTCTATCTTTACAACTATCATGAAGACTCCGAGTTATTTGCAACTAAGCCGTAGGTAAGTTCTTTTAACCGATGGGTAATGTAGGAAACTTAATTACCTCCCGCTGGACAAGATCCAAAATTGGAAAGGAGAGATATGTGGTTTGGCTTTTGGGCTTTATACGTCAGTAACTAATCCCTCAACATGCTAAAAAACAGACAACTCCCACTCCTTTTTAAGGTAGAGTTTTCTTAAATTTAGCGAAGTGGAGAAATTATATAAAAATATATTACTGATAGCCGGAACGGGTCAAAACGTTGGGAAAACTCTTTTTGCCAGTCAAATCATAGCACAGCATGCTTCCCGCCTTCCCATTATCAGCATTAAAATATCTCCTCACTTTCATCAGATCGATCCAAATTCACAAATCGTGGAACAAGGCACAGGCTATATCATTATTAAAGAAAATGATAAACTCGGAAATAAGGATAGCCAACGTTTTTTAAAGGCCGGTTCCAGGGATGTGTACTATATTCAGTGTCATGATGAGCAATTGCCATTGGTTTTCAACAAGCTAAAAAAACATCTTCCAAATGATCTGCCTATCCTATGTGAAGCAGGAGGATTACGCCAATTTATAAAACCAGGCTTATTTTTAATGATTAACAAAAAAAACAATAACAAAATAAAACCCCAAGCCTTAAAAAACAGAGAACTCGCTGACAAATGGATTGAATTTGATGAACAAAGCTTTGATTTTGATCCTAAGCACCTGCATTTCTCCGAATCTGGCTGGAACATACAAAACTAACCCTATGATCACTTTTAATGAAGCCCTTAAAACGGTAAAACATGCAACCATGAAGTTGCAAAAAGAAAATATTGAGCTTTCGAAATGCCTGAACAGAGTTTTAGCTGAGGACGTCGTATCCCCCATTGCGATACCGCCTTTTAATAAATCGGCAATGGATGGTTTTGCTTGCCGAAAAGCAGATTTATCTGAAACAATGGAGATTCTGGAAACACTTCCTGCAGGAACAGCTCCAAGTAAAGTCATTGGTCAGAATCAATGTTCTAAAATCATGACCGGAGCCATGGTCCCTGAAGGGGCTGATTGTGTCATCATGGTTGAACACACCGAAACGACCGATGACAAGTATGTTCGGTTTACAGAAACAAATACCAAAACGAACATTTGTTATAAGGGTGAAGATATTCAGGAAAACGATGTGGTCTTAAAAAAGGGAACTCGCATAAAGCCTCAACACATTTCGGTACTGGCAGAGATTGGTTGCACCGAGCCCCTGGTATATCAGAGAGTTAAAATTGGAATTATTGCTACAGGTAGCGAATTAGTTGAACCCAATGCCAAACCGAATGCTACACAAATCAGGAATGTGAATTCCTGGCAATTAATGGCTCAACTGGAAAAGATTGGTATCACGGGGAATTATTATGGTATTGTAGCCGATTCGAAAGAAGCCACTAAGGCCGTAGTAGCAAAATGCATCGAAGAAAATGATTTGCTCATTATTTCAGGTGGTGTTTCGGTAGGTGAATTCGATTACATTCCACAAATATTAAAAGAACTGGAATTCAACATCTGGTTCCATACCCTAAGTGTAAAACCCGGGAAGCACACCGTTTTTGCCACCCGACAAGGCAAATATGTTTTTGCCATGCCAGGCAATCCTGTTTCCTCTTTCGTCCAGTTTGAACTATTAGGTAAAGCACTGGTATTCCGCTTAATGGGTCACGATTATTATCCAAGTATTGTTCGCTTACCTATTTCCTGCGATTACAAGCGCAAGAGAGTCGATCGCTTGGAGTTTATTCCCGTACGCATGAATGCCAACAATCAGGTAGTCCCTGTCGATTACCACGGATCAGCACATATTAACGCATTCACCCAGGCAGATGGTATTATGGCCATTCCAAGAGGTGTAGATGAATTTACAGAAGGAGAATTTGTACATGTTAGACAAATATAATAGAGATATAAGCTACCTCAGGATTTCAGTTACAGACAGATGTAATCTTCGATGCACGTATTGTATGCCCGAAGAAGGCATCGATCTGATGGCTCATGAAGATGTACTCAGTTTTGAGGAAATCATCAACTTTGTTGAAGAGGCCGTTAAAACAGGCATCACAAAAATTCGCTTAACTGGTGGAGAACCTCTTGTGAGAAAGGGCATTATCGAATTAGTCGAAAGAATCGCAAAAGTCGAAGGACTTGAAGATTTAGCCCTGACAACCAATGGGATACTGCTAGAGAAATATGCTGAAGAGCTGGCTAAAGCCGGCCTTAAGCGAGTGAACATTAGCCTGGATACACTTAATCCTGACGCATACAGAGAAATTACACGTAGTGGCAATATCGATGATGTGTTTAAAGGTATTCATGCCGCTAAACAAGCAGGGCTTAAACCCATTAAGATCAATTGTGTTCGAATGCCCGACAGCAGTGAAACAGAATTGATTGCGCTCAAAGCATTTTGTAAAGAAAATGATCTGGATTTACGTTTTATCAGGCAAATGGATCTGGAAACCGGAGATTTCTCTATTGTTGAAGGTGGTCAAGGAGGCAACTGTAAAATTTGCAACCGCATCCGCCTGACAGCCAACGGAAAAGTAAAACCCTGTCTGTTTAATCAAAACGAATTTGACGTTAAACAATTGGGCGCAAAAGAAGCCATTAAGAAAACCATCGAAAGTAAGCCTGAAGAAGGCAGCAGCAACAAAATTGGTAAGTTTTATAATATTGGAGGATGATACTGATGTCTTGATTAGATAATTTGATGATGTGAAGATTGAAGGATAGATGTTTTTATAGAAAGTCAGCCTCTCCTCCACTAAAACTGAATACACTTTTACTAATTTACTATTAACACATGACCAGCGACAAATTCAGTCACATAGATAAAGACGGCAAAGCCAACATGGTTGATGTCGGCCACAAAGATCCCCAGGTTCGGGAAGCTAAAGCTTCCGGAAAAATCAGATTAACGACACAAACGGTAGAGCTGATTCGGGACAATAATATGAAAAAAGGTGATGTGTTAACCATTGCTGAAATTGCAGGAATCCAGGCAGCAAAACAAACCAGCAGCCTCATTCCTCTTTGTCACACGCTGATGATCACCAAAGCTGAAGTCAAGTGTGAACTGACAGATGAAGGTGTTCAGGTTAAGACCCGTGTAAAATGCATCGGGCAAACCGGTGTCGAAATGGAAGCCCTTACCGCTGCAAGTGTGGCTTTATTGACCATTTACGACATGTGCAAGGCCGTAGATAAGCAAATGATTATTGAAGCCATCACATTAGATGAGAAAACAAAAGTTGATGTGACGATACGATGATTGGGTGATGAGATAATGTGATGATAAAAACAATGAATAACATTCAAGCTCTTCACCAATAAAGCAACTCAATGACTATTTCTACCCTCTTATACTAAATAACAAACACACAAACTCACTCATGACAAAAGTAGATATCCTATCCGTAAATATTTCTGAAAAAAAAGGCATCATTAAAAAGCCTGTTGAACTTATTGAGCTAAATGAAAAAGGTGTTGACCAAGATGCCCATGCAGGCCATTGGCATCGACAAGTTAGCCTACTGGCTCAGGAAAGTATTGATAAGTTTTCGGAGCAAGCCAAGCGTAAAATTGCATTTGGAGAATTTGCCGAAAATATCACAACTCAAGGCATTATCCTACACAAAACAGCCCCTCTGGATCGATTCATTATGGGCGATATGATTCTTGAAGTGACTCAGATTGGTAAAAAATGCCACGGTGATAATTGCAGCATCTTTCGTGAAGTTGGTAATTGTGTGATGCCTAAGGAAGGTATCTTTTGTCGTGTACTCGAAGGTGGTGAACTAAAGGCTGGTGATCAGTTGGTGTATCAGCCCCGAATCATGAAAACACTGATTATAACCCTTAGCGATCGTGCCAGTCGCGGTGAGTATGTGGATAAAAGTGGACCTCTTTTAAAGAAACTGGCTGAAGATTTTTTCAAATCAAAAAATCGTCACTTCGCAATTGAAACGCTAATTATTCCCGATGATGAGGAGCAGTTGAAAGCAGTTCTGAAAAAAGCTCAAGCTGAGAACTACGATATGGTTTTCACAACCGGAGGAACAGGAATTGGTCCTAAAGACATTACACCAGATGTGGTTAAGCCCCTTTTGACAAAAGAAATTCCAGGTATTATGGAATTGATACGGGTAAAATACGGTATGGAAAAGCCCAATGCCCTTGTTAGTCGAAGCATTGCCGGTGTCATGGGTAGAACTCTGATTTACACCCTACCTGGTAGCCCAAAAGCCGTAAATGAGTATTGCAGCGAGATTTTCAAAACTATTGAACACTCCCTGTATATGCTGAATGAGCTGGATCTGCACGGATAAATCTTTTTTAAAAATTCTTAATCTGATTATCAAAGCGTTCAAATAAATATTGGCTCTAGCTGCATTTTTTATTTGGTAGAAGACCTTTTTTGACTTACATTTGCACCCGTTATCAGAACAGATAATAACACGTATTGGAGAGATGGCAGAGTGGTCGAATGCGGTAGTCTTGAAAACTATTGTGCGGCAACGTACCGGGGGTTCGAATCCCTCTCTCTCCGCTGAATGAAGCATCAAGGTTGAAAAACTTTGGTGCTTTTTTTGTATCCAAACTTTTATGGATGAGAACCCATGGGGTTCGTAATATATTAATGAATGAGGAACGAACGAGTAATCCCTCTCTCTCTCTCTCTCCGCCACTAAAGAGAGTTTCATTAATTTGAGACTCTCTTTTTTTTATGCCCTAAAAATTCAAAATAATAAAGAGGGATGATCCGGAGTAATCCTCTCTCTCAACATATAAAAACCACCTGAAAATCAAGTATAGAAGACCAAACAAACTGAGGTTTCTGGCTATACATATTTTTTAAACCATGTTAATACAAGTATAGGTGCTAAAATAAAATCTACAGAAAATGTTATAAGCACAATAATACTTACCAGAAGGCCAAGGGTATAAATCTCCATAAAATCAGAATACATCAAAATTGCAAAGCCTCCAATTAGGATAATACTTGTCGCCAGGATTGCCTTCCCACATTCATGTAAGGCAAGAGATATTGCCTGTTCAACATTTTTACCTCTTGATCTTTCCCATTGAAATTTACTTAACAAATGAATTGTGTCGTCAACGGCTATTACAAATCCTATAGTAAAAATGATAGATGTTGCGCCACGTAATTCCAAATTTGTAAACCCCATAATACCAGCCGTAATGAAGATGGGAACAAAGTTCAGTAGTAGTGTCAGAATGATAAGTGCTATATTTTTATATATAATACCTAAGATAATCGCAACAATAATTACTGCTATCAACAATCCATAAAGCATATTATTAATTCTTTCTTCATGGGCTCGATCTATTAGAAAATCCATTCCTGATATTCTTGCTTCAACCTGTGAAGTATCAATTAATGTATTGACTTTTTGAATAATCTCTATATTCTTTTCTGAAACAACATTTCGTCCCAGATCTTTCATTCTGCAAGAAAACTTATAGATCGTATTTTGTTCGTTAAATAAATAATTACCTGTGTTTAATAATTTAAACTGTTTTTCATACTTCAAAATGATCTTTTCATCTTGAGGAATTGGGATATTTGTTTTTCTATTGCAGCGATAGGCTTTATTTAGGGCTTTGTAATAAAGAATTGGAGATTTCACTGCACTTAAATAGGGTAAGCTATCCAGATATTGATGAATATTATACGATGATTTAAGAATATCCGGTTCATTTAATTTGTGCTCATCTTTAGCCAGTAATATTAATTCAAAATTCCTGGAGCCTCCAGTGTTCTTTTCAAAAAAAGTGTAATTTTCGCTGAGACCACTTTTGGAAGGAACGTTAGACAAGCGTAAATTATTGGTATTGATTGAAAGAACACCAAAAATTGCGACTACAAAAAGAAGGAGATAGAAACCAATAACACATTTCGGGTAATTCTGAAGAAATTCAATTTTTGTAATAAGAATTTTAGAAAACCTGTCGAAATATTTATTTGAAGAAAATAATGATTTATGCTTAGATCCCGAAAAGAAAGTTGGTACAAGTAATAAAGTTAGCACATAAGCTAATATCACAGCAACACCCGCTTCCAGCCCAAAATCACGCAGTGCTTGCATCGGTGACAAATACAAAACAAAAAATCCAATAGCAGTCGTAAATGAAGTAATAAAAGTAGTCCACCCAATTTCTTTCAGGGTCATACGAATAGCCCTTTCAACATTTTCTCCCTGGAGTTTTTCCATATTATATTTAAAAGCCATATGAATAACATCGGAGATTCCAACAATAAGAATAATCACTGGAAAAAGGTTAGCCATAATTCCTAATGGTCTATTCAATAAAGCCATGCCTCCCAGGAAAATAATTAATGAAATAAAAACAAGAACTAATGGGAATATTATGGCAATTGGTTTTCTAAAAATCAATAAAAGAGCAATGATTAAAAACAGAAAAAACCAAAAGATAAAACGAGTTATCTCCTTAGAAAGAATTATTTTAAATGATGATTCCAGATACTTTTTTCCAATTAGAAAAGTATTTAATGTTGCGAATGAACGTCTAATCGTCATTAATTCATCTAAAAACAAGTCTGATTGCTGGCTACTTAAGCCTTTCTCTAGTTCAATCCAAATAAACAGAACAGTACCCTTTTTATTTATAAAATGTTGAGTCCATTCTGTATCATCGAAAATCTTTTTTTTGTATGATTTAAATTTAGTACTGTCTTTAATGTTTAAGTATTTCAATTTAATTAAACCAAAAAAAGTATTAACTGGATAGGATAAATCTGCTAAGCCTCTGACTTTTTTCAGATTTGGAATAGTCTTTAAACTATCTGTGAAAATCTGTACTTGATTAAGAAAATCAAAGTTAAAGACGGTACTCGCATTTTCAATACCAACTACAAGAATGTTTTCATCGTCTTGAATTTCTGATTTTATTTGATTGTAAAAAGTGTATTCAGGATCATTTTCTGGAAGAAATTGAGAAAAATCTGTATTAAAATACAATGATTGCATTTTAACTAAGGCAAAGACCGTTGAACCAATTATTAAAATTAGTAATAATGACTTGTATTTTACTATTAAATCGATCATAAACACCTCACGTCAAGCCCCATGTAATCACGTTCATTTATCGGGAAAGTAGAATATAAAATGTACTTATACCTATTAATAGCATACCTACTTAGCATTTTAAAGATTCGGGATTTTCCTTTACATGCTACTAACAAAAAATCAATATGTTGCTTTTGTAAAATTGATAATATTTCATTCATTTCATCTGTTGTAGGTGTTTCTCTGTACATTAGAGTTGCGAAACTTAGTTCATCACCTACTTTGGGTAAGTTTTTCATGCTTTTATTGAGAATATGTCTCAGCTGATTGATGAAGTTAAGTACGGGATGTATTTTTATCAATTTGAGTTTATAAATCAAATTTGTTTGCCATACTTTAAACTTACTGCTGACATGCTGGATGTAAGGATCTAACTGATTAGAAGCACTGGTACAAGTAATTGCTAATTCCTCAACTGATTGTTTTATTTCAGTTTTCTTTAAACGGATATGTGTTGTTATTGTCAAATACAAAAAAGGATATTCAAACATTTCAAATCCTAAATTTTCAGCAGATTTAAATGCTGCTTTATTACTTTTTTTCATCGTCGTGAATAGGAAGCTCACGTCATTGGGGATATAAAAATTCTTATATGCATATTTTGCCATCTTAGTAGTAAGGCCAAACCCCTGACATTTTTTTTTAACTCTAATGTCATAATAATATCCTGCTGTGATTTCTTTCCCATTCAGCGATATTAAAACAATGGCAGCCCCTAATATACCCATCAGAGAGCCTTCAAAATCTACTGCCAAAAAAAGTTGAGATTTATCAAAGACCATAGATCTCATGTTAAAGCAGTTTCGAATCATTTCGAGTTGAATAAATTTTCCCTGGGTCGCTTCATTTTCTAATTCAAGTAAGGACGCTTCATAGTCTTCTGAATAAGGGATTATTTCATATTTAAATTCCTTCATTTCTTTTTGATAAGATGTACTTTGTACATATTCGTTTTATCCAGATAAGTAATATTTTCAACGGTAAATCCAAGAGACTTGATTTCCTGAATTTGAGCACTATTAAGATGATTTTTTAAATACGATCGAATAACAAACGCAACACTCTGGGGTTTACAAAGGGATAAAGTTTTAAGACAACCAATGACATATTCAGGTTTTTCAAAACTCAATATGTCAGATATTGAACAAAATATATTGTCATCTTTAAAGTTAATTGTCCATTTTTTTAAAATTTTCAAAATATCGTTGTGTTTATACTTTATCTGAATCTGCTTATTCCTCAATCTATCTTGTACATTTCTCAATACCTCAGGATTTAGCGATGGCGGTAATATATCGGATGGCAAGTCATGTAAATGGCCCTTAAATACAAGATGAACCATAAAAGAATTATTCACTTCATTAGCGTCTATTAATTGCTGAAACGCTGTAGGGACAAGAGTAACATCGGTGCCTTCTCCAACAAAAGAAAGATCCTTATTACCCATTAGTTTATAAACCAGTTTATTTGAAAAAAAAAACTTAACCAATCCCCAACGAAGGCTTGGGAAATTTTGATAATCATCTCTGAAAATTTTGTAAAAAGATAATCCCAATAGAAATTTCAATAAGGGTCTAATTCTGGATAAAAAATGTTCATAATGGCCCACAAACAAAATTCCTCTTTTGACTAGATTTCTCTTAGAGTTCCAAAATAATTTCGAAGAAGGATCCAATTTTTGAAGACAAGCATCAAACAAGATCATTCGAGTACCAATTGCCATTTTATTAGCACCTATAAAACCTAAATAGTCCTGAATTTCTAATTCAGTTAAGGCCACTAACTTTAACTTTAACAGATGCAAAGCATCAATATTAGTGTCTACAGCATATACCTGTTTTAAATTGGGCATATCTAACAAAGCCAATACCCTTTCTCCACTTCCAACAACACAGAACAGTGTGCTAAAATCATGAGCATAATTTCTTTCGGCAATACTATCTTCGTTGACATGTGAATACCAAATCATATTATGCTATTTTTTTTGCATTTCCCCAAACACCTTCTGCACAAATAAAAATTTCATCGATGTAGTAAATTAGCAAAAAGAAATGCAACTAAGAAATATCTTATTAGCAGTAAAGACGTAATGTCCAAATTGGACCTACAGAGGACTTGAAAAAGGCACTTTCATAAGATAGAGAGCGTTAGAAGAGAAATTCAGTTCCCACCCCTTCGCCCGACATAGCAACAGCTGAGTCGGTTTTTTTTTGCACCAAATATTCTTGCGAAGTCGGGAATAATCAGTTTAAGGGCTATGGATTTGCAACAAATATAAGGAGGGGAAACTGTAGACTGGTTAGAATCTTGCTTATGTTTATCTACACCATCCTTAGGTTTTGTTATTAATCCCCCAAATCAAATTCCTTGGTGTCGTTAGTACTGAAAATTATTTTTTTGTCTTTCACCGCAATCTCTACTGGTTCGGCCCATCCCTTATCAAAATCGATTTTTAATTTCTTATGATCGATATCCAGTTTAATCCAATGGCTGCGGTAGCGTACATGCAAGGATATAGATTTAACATCCTTGGGTAAACGGGGATTCAACCACAGAACGTCGTCGTGGATTTCCAAGCCCGTGTAACAGCGTTGAATCAAATCTACTGTTCCGGCCATAGCCCCTAAGTGAATTCCCTCAGCTGTTGTACCCCCCTGCACATCTTTAAAATCACTCATCAAGGCTTGCTCAAAACTTTTCCAGGAACGGTTCCGGTCCGAACGGGCATATACCCAGGAATGAATCACCTGGCTCAGAGTGGAACCATGTGAAGTTCGCTCCTGGTAGTAGGAAATATTTTTTAAGATACTTTTCTTCCTGAAATCGTACCCTAACTGACGAAACTGCTTCACAATCTCATCAGAAGAGAACAAATAGAACAGCATGAGAACATCAGCCTGTTTACTCGCTTTATATCTGTTTGGGGAATCATTCTCCTTTTCCAGGATGCGGTCCAACCGCATATTTTCGCCGTACAGCCTCTTATACTTTTCCCAATCCAACTCCTCCAGTTCCTCGTAGCCCTCAAACTGCGAAATGATGTCCTCATCGTAGAAGGGAATGTACATCTTCCCAACAATTTCCCTCCACTTGTCCACATCCTCCTCTTCCAGATTGATTTTCCCTGCAAGATCCGCTTTGATTTTGACATCATACCTATCCCATAAATTCAAAGCACATCGAATCACCCAAACGGCCATAAAATTGGTATAGGCATTGTTGTTAAGTCCGTAACTTTCCCTTCCGGGATACTGGGTATGATATTCATCAGGCCCCATCACACCCCGGATTTCATAACGATCTAGTCTGGGGTTGAACTCCGCAATACTTGACCAAAACAGCGCAGTATCAAGAATCATTTCTGCCCCGTAGAAAATCAGGAATTCTTTATCGTTGGTTGCCTGATAATATTGCCATACATTATAGGGAATTGCAACATTAATATGTCTTTGTAAATTTGAATGATCGGGAAGCCATCGCCCCGACACGGGATTTAAATGAATTTTCTGGCTCTCTTCTCTCCCGTTACTACCACTTTGCCATGGAAACATAGCACCCTTAAATCCATCTTCCCTGGCTGCCTCCCGGGCTTCGCTTAAACGTCGATAACGGTACATCAGCGAAGAACGGGCAATATGTGGAGAATGCAGGTTCAGGTATGGGAAGATATATAACTCATCCCAAAAAACATGGCCCCGATAGGCTTCTCCGTGCCATCCCCGCGAGGGCACCCCAACATCCATATCAATACTGTTTTTGGAAACTGTCTGATTCAAATGAAAGATATGAAGCCTGAGAATGAGCTGGTCGGGATCATCACTTTCTATCTTAATATCGCATCGCTCCCAGATTTGCTTCCAGGCTTGAACATGATTTGCCAAAAGGGCTGAAAAGGAAGCCAATCGCTTCAATTTTGTTTTTACTTCTGTAAAAGGATCACTGATAGAAAAATCTTTCGAGGTATAGATAACAGCAAGCTTTTCGATGCGAATGGGTTGCAGTTTTTCACAGGAAAATATCATTTCCTGTCCCACAAACTGCTCTTCATTAATGAATTGGGTATAATATTGTTGCTTTTGTTCATTAATCAAGATGGTAGTCTTTACACCCTGTACCATCTGAACCAGCGATTGATTGCTGACAACCGTCAGATAACAACCATCCTCCTTTAAACAACCTTTATCCAATAAAGCATGATGCTTCCCGTCAAAATTCCGATAGCGTGCCACCCCTTCGTTGGTAATCCCTCCATCAATACCGGAACGAATTATGATATCACCTTCCCAGTTTTCAGGAATAAGGGTCCATTCGATCCCTGCCACATGTTGATCATCCAGACTCACCATTCTACGGCTGATGAGCGATGTTTCTTTCCCCGAAGGATCGGTAAAACGCATTTTCCTTTCCAGGATACCCGTTTGTAAATTCAGGTTCTGAAGGTATTCCCTTATTTCCACATTTGCCAGGTTGAACCACTCACCGTCCTGATGTTTAAAGGTCAAGGACAACCAATTGGGCCAATTCACAAGATCTTCATTTTCTACGCTTTCACCTTCCAGTACTGATCTTAACCGATTATATCCTCCGGCAAGATAGGTTCCGGGATAATTGTATTCATTACGACCAACTTCCTCCACTGCTCCGCGGGTAACAATATAGCCATTTCCCAAGTTACACAAGGCCTCCCTCAAAGGATGCTCCTTAGGATTCCATCCTTTATACTGGATTGTCCAATTGTCCATTATAATAAGTTTTACGATTTTCTATTCTCCCTGAACGATCTCCTGAAATTCAATTTCGAAATCCATATCAGCCAGGTCGTTTCGCTTGAATTTCCTGATAAAGGCACTTTGGTTGTCGATAAGGTGGAGCGTGCATATCGTACCTGTTGAAAACTTATCTTAAGTTACAAAAAAGACAATAGGGATAAAAATGTAACACTTTCAAATCAAGCACCTCACTCCTCCTTTTCCCATCAGCTTTAAAAAATCAAAAAAAAACCACCTCTAAAAAGAGGTGGTTGAATAAGATTTCCCGATTGAAGGGGATCTAATGAATTGTATTTTAAGCTGCCAGTCTGGCTTTCTCTGCATCCAGTCTTCGGGTTACTCTACCAAAGATGATTAAAGCTATCGCAGATACTGCAGCAATCACTACAAAGTAATACCAGATGTAATGTGCATGTACAGAAGCTTCTTCCCAGGCAGCATGGTCTTTAAACAACATGGGATCGGGACAATACTTTGAAAGCAAATAACCCGATAAACCAAATCCAAGGATGGAAGAAATAAACGAATGAAGATGGCTAAATCCAAGATACATTGCCTCTTCTCCTTGAGGTGCTTGTAGTGAAAAATATTCAAGGAAACGTGGAGATATAAATGATTCAGCCAATCCCTGGAAGACAATCCCAACAATCATCATAAAGGCAACTGGATGCAAACTAAATAAACCCAAATCGATTGATTCCACATCCAGAAGATTACCTGCTGCCATACACATGGCAGAAATAGGCATAATAAACATCCCCACAGTCATAGAAAACAAAGCTGTTTTCTTACGCAGCATTTGTGTGATTAAGCCTACAGAAAGCACTACGACCAAAGGATTAACGTTGGCATACCAGGATGGAGAAGCGCCCTCTCCTGCCATACGCAAGACGTACTTAGGCATGGTAGCATATAACTGGTGTTGTACCATCCAGAAACCGGTAACAATTAGGATTAGTGCCAACAAACGACCATTTGCAAGCACTCTTAATAAGGCATTCCATATTTCACGAATACTTTTCCCTTCTCCTTCGTGACGTGTACTCTTAAAGAAAAAGAAAACACCAATTAGGGCTAAACAAGTCATGGTTGCCGAAAAGTAGTTCAGGTTGACCAAACCTTCGTTACCCATAGCTTCACGCAAAGGCTTTACAATGGTTTTTCCAGAAAAAGAACCAATATTCACCATGGCATAAAAGATTGAGAATCCTTTTGCACGTGTGGCTTCAGTTGTCTCCTTTGCAACAGTTCCCGTAATCACCGACTTGATGAAAGAACCACCAATCATGATCACAATAATGACTGGAACAACCATCCATTTATAAGAACTATCTTTCAAGCCTTTAAAAACGGTAATATCGGTATATTCAACCAAGCCTGCTGATTCCAGCATGGTTGGAAGAATCGCCAAACCAGCATACCCAACAGTTAAGAGGCCAAATGCTAATAGTAAAGCATTCTTAAAACCCATTTTATCAGCTAATGCTCCACTGAAAGTTGGTAGCAAATACAATCCGGCAGAAAAACTACCCGAAATTAATGCCGATTCCATATCACTAAAGCCTAATATTCGGGATAGATAAATGGTAATGACAATAAAAACGCCATAATAAGCTGCTCTTTCCAATAGTTCCACCGAGTTGGCCACCCAAAAGGCCTTGGAAAAGCGCTCTTTTATCTTACTCTCTTTTTCAACACTCATTTTAATTCACAATTTAGTTTATTTAAGGTATAGTTGTCGCAATTTCAGCGCGTAAAAATAGACTTACTTTTGAGATTCACAAGTAGGAAAAACCCCACTTTGCCCTTTTCACAAAAATTGGGCCGTAAGAGGCACTATTTAAACAGAATGCTAAATTACACCTTATTCTAAACTATATATGATTCATTCTTCTTTTAATTAGATCTTTAGAAGAATGAATTTTAATCAAACTTCCAGCATCGTCCGTAGTTTCCGGTAGGCATGGCTTTTTTGAGTTTTGAGTGTATTCACCGAAACCCCCATGATATCAGCAATTTCCTGATTTTTCATACCAAATAAGCCATAGTGCAGAATTTGCTTTCGTTTGGGGGTTAGATGTTCGATTGCTCGATAAAGCAGTTGAATATTCTCATCGGAATTATTCTGAAAGGTAAAAATCTGTTCCTCACCACTCTTTTGTGAATATTCATTTTGATTAATGTCTACTAGCTTTTGATTGCGTATGGTATTGATACATTTATTCCGTACAGAACGAAAAAGATACTCTTTCAGAGAGTTGTGAATCCGAAGGTCGTTTCGCATTTCCCAGAGCCTTAAAAAAACCTCCTGAACCAAATCCTCACTTAAATTCGAGTCATTCAAAAACGAATTGGCATATTTCACCAAACGTGCAAAGTTTGTTTCAAATACGATCTTAAAATTCGAATCGGAAATCCTAATTTTATCTGAATCTTTCAAATCCATATCCATGTTGTAATAGTAATTTTTCTGACAATTATCTAGGCTTCGGAATTGCCCTTGAATAAATACTTAGCTTGAAAATATGGGAGTATATGACTGTTAGTTTATAAGAAAACCGGACGACACCACACCATCCGGTCTTTCACTCAACTAACCCATTATTGTTTACTGTAATAAACAATAATCCAAACAAAATCAATATAAATAAAAAGCTTATTCATGTCTGATCTACCACAAAACATGTATAAAGCCTGTTTGTCATTTTTTAATAATTAACACCGAGTTACTGTAAAACATCGCTTTTTTATATGCTTGTTTCCTGCTTTATCTTTTACGACTAAAGAGAAATAATAATCTCCAACAAAAGCATCTTTTTCAACACCAATATTAAAGTCGATCTTAACATTTTGCTTGCCCTTGATAATGGGTAAGGCATTTCCATCAGCATCAACGCAGGCATTGGTTAAGTGATTACAAGAAAAACTTTTCACAAAGCACAGATCTTCTGATCCCCCTTTGGCAATGCTGATTTTGTAATCCTCTAAGGCAATATTATCCGAAAGAACAACACTTACTTTTAATGCTTCTCCCTGACGAATTTCAGATATATCGACAGGACTTATGAGTTCTATGCTCGGTTTTATTTTGTCAGTATCTACATGACAATTGAAGCCAAGTAGTGAAACTAAAATCAGAATTGATTGAAAATTTAAAATCATATTTATATTCTTGAGTATCTGTAAATTTCACATGAAAGTCAGGTATTAATCATGCTCATTTATATTTCGTATTTTATTATACCTGCTCTAAACACCTAATAATCTGTTGTTTTTAAACCTTATTGCTCATCGAGCAGTAATTGGATATCCTTATACAACAACTCCCCAGTTGAAGGTCTGGGAGCATTAAAATTTACTATCTCGCCAGTTCTATCTACCAATAAATACATTGGAATTGTATACCTTCTCTCTTCTGTATAATTATCCTTGTATTTTTCAAAAAAACCGGAATCATAACATTCTGGAGAAATAAAAACATTAACCCCTTTTAATTCATGTTTGATGATCAAATCATGCCAACGTTTTTCATTTTGCTTGTCCCATTTTACTGAATAAGGACTACATAGGTATAGAAAAGCTACAGAATCTTTTGCGAATTTTTCCTTCAAGGCAGGTAAATAACCAAACTCTTGTATGCAGGGACTGCACCTTGTGCCCCAGATATCAACATAAACGACTTTGTTCTGAAATTTCTTTAACTTTAATATACTATCTATTGTGGGGTATATATTTGTCGAGTCTCCAATGATTGTATAGTCATCATTTCCATTTTGAGCTTCCCCTGTAATATGAAATAACATAAACCCAAGCATAAACAATATAACTTTCATAAATTCAAACGCTTAACAACACACAACTATAATATTTATCATTTCGTCTGTAGGTATTAAAACTAAACCTTTGTATGATTGGTTTTTAATTAAAAAAAGGGAAGGGTATTTCCTGGGATCACCTCCCCATTTTAACCAAACCTACCGACTAACTAAAATTTTTATAAAAGCACATATTCATAGAATCCTTCAACACTTAATTTTACCTTTCCAAAAGAATGATCATGAAAACATACTGTTACTCAATCATCAGGATCATTCTTTTGGTTAAATAAACCATTAAAGTTCTCTTTACTCATTGCAACTTCCAGGTATTCAAGCAATACATTTAGACAATACACCTCACCCACACAGAACTAGAACACATTATTTATAAAAAAAGAAAGTAAAAGAGGAGCCTTTCGGCTCCTCATACTAAAAAGCTAAATCTATTATTGTTTTGTAAGAATTGTTTTCTCATAAATACCGTAAGCTCCAGCTTCTACTAAAACAGCCCAAGATTCAGCAGTTATATTACCGTCCTCATCAATTTGACAAACAATATCACCAGCAAAATCAGCTTGGAGTTGATTATCAGCAACAAATACACGAACTGCTTTAGCAGCGCCATGTTGAGGATCAACAAACATAACCTGACCAGCAAGAATACTCATGCTCATGGTTTCAAGGTCAACAGAAGCCTTCATGGCAACATCTTCACCAATTCCCCATAAATTCATGATTAAGACCTGAGTGTCATCTTCAGGATCTGGTAAAATTGTTAAAGAATTACCCGAAGCTGGATCTAAAGATCCATCCTCAAATAGATACTCTTCTTCAGTATAAAAACCGAAAAGCTCAGCCAAGGGATGAGACTCATCCACTTCGATATCATTATTAAGAATGGTAATTAAGATTTCTGACTTTAAACCGTTAGCAAATCCCAAGGATATATTTGCAGAACTTGACTTCAATTTAATTTTGATTTGTCTGTTCGCGTCAACCGTATCATTACCAATAACTTTAATGCGAATTGCATTTTTATACGAACCTTCACCAAAGGTCAAAGTTTTAGTAGGATTAAGCAATTCAAAATCAACCCCTTCAACTGCTGGATTTTCAAACCCTTCGCTTACAAAATCAAAATCAACAGTTACAGCCTGAGAAGAAGTAGTACTATAGTTTACTTCAAAATTTTGATAAACATCAACATCTTCATCAATTTCATACGCTTCTTCTGCAAATGAGATAGAAGCATTTTTATCCTGAAATAGAATTTCATCTACTTCGGCTGTACATGCTCCAAACCCAAGAGTTAAAAGCACTAATAATAGCCAATATATTTTTTTCATTTTTTTCTGTATTTAGATTAATAGCCAGGGTTCTGAACCATGTTTTCATTTCCATTAAATTCAGACTGAGGGATTGCCCATGACCATCTGTGGTTAGATGGCAAGATAGATAGGGAGTTAGGTCCAGCAACAGTATTCTCTTGAGGAACACGTGTAAAACCAAGACCTTTACGTTTTAGATCAAAGAAACGGTGTCCTTCAAAAGCTAACTCCTTAGTTCTTTCGTCCCAAATTGCAGCTTTAAGATCATCGCCTGTAAGAAATTCATCAGAATAACCTACAATACGTTTTGATCTAAGCGTATTTAAGTCGGCAGCTGCAAGAGCATTTTCATCATTTTCAGCATAAGCTTCTGCACGAATCAAATACATCTCTGCCAAACGGAAAAGCTTAGGCATATGAGCGCCATTCTGATTAGTTCCATCAAATTCAGGATTTCCAGGAAACTTATTTACCAAAGTGGTAACCCAACCATTATAAGATGTTTCTTCTGTAATAAAATAAGAGTTGTATCTGATATCGTTATTTACATCATACATATCAATTAACCACTCTGCAGGCACAAAATCAGGAGTAGGTTTACCATCTTTATTCTGTTCATCGTTATAGTAACTATAACCAGGAATTATGAAAGAAGCATCAGCAACAGTCAAACCAAATTTGCAAATGATCTCGCTACCCGCATCATAAGTCCACATATTTTGAAAATAGTCGAAAGCGTCCTCATTAGCCTCATAACCTGCTAAAGCAAATTGATCATCATTGATCAAATTAGAAGCATGAAAGATCGCTTTATCCCAATTGTTCATATATAAATATACACGAGCAAGAAGCGCATCAGCAGCATGTTTAGTAAAATAACGTGTAAAATCTTCATGGTAATACCCTTCTCCAACAGCAGGGATTAACTCTCTTGCCTCAGTTGCATCCTCAATAATTTGAGTGTATACTTCTTCAATCGTATTTCTTTCAGGCTGACCTTGTTGGTATTCCGTAATAACAGGAACTCCTAAATCTGTTGAGGCTGTAGAAGCGTTATACGCCTTACCATAGGTTTTAACCAAATCAAAATGAGCCAAAGCACGCCCTAATAAGGCTTCACCCTTAATAGATGCCTTCTGAATAGAATCTCCTTGAATATCATCAATAACATTAATAATATTAGAAGATCGAATAATCGTTGAATACATAACTCCCCAAGGACTAGATCCCATTCCGGAAGTATAGGTCCACTTATACATTTCTCCATAATTATTAGAATAACCAATCACAGAAAAAGCTTCGTCTGTCATAATATCCGGAACAACAACAAATGATCTGCCATAATACCCCGAACTTTTAAAAGCTGAATACATTCCATTTAATGCTATTCTGGCATCCTTAACATTCGTAATTGCTTCTTCTGCATCAATAGACGTCGTCGGTTGTTTATCCAGGAAATCTTCGCAGGAATATAAACCCATTAGCATCACTGCTAATAATAAACTATATATTTTTTTCATTATTATTTATTCTTTAGAATTTAACATCTACACCAAAAGTAAAAGTCTTTACCTGAGGATACATTCCCAACTCAACATTACCATCAAATTCCGGGTCGAAACCAGTATATTTAGAGAAAGTTAAAAGATTTTGTCCTTGAGCATAAACTCTTACACCCTCTATTCCTTTAATTCTTCCAATAATATCTTCAGGTAATGTATAAGCTACCATTAAGTTTTTCAAACGTAAGAAAGAAGCATCTTCAACCAAACGAGAATCAAAATAAGTTTGTCCGTCAGGTTTTGGAATGTCAGTTATATCACCTGGTTTTTTCCAGTAGTTAAGCATACGCTTCGTCTGGTTGAAGCTTGCGAATTGACCATTAGACTCGATAAAATAGCGCGTATTATTCACCATATACTTATCCTTCACCCATGAAAAGAAAGCCTGTACTGTTAAACCTTTATATGAGAAGGTATTTGTCACACCACCAGTCCAGGGAGCAATAAAATTCTTGCCTTTAAGCACAACCGCATCATCTTCAGAAAACTTATCGGTAATTTTATCATCTTTGGTTAACCAAAGATTCTTACCTGTAGCAGGATCAACACCAGCAAAACGAGTATAGTACAGCTGTCCGTATGCCTCACCTACTTTAAATATTAGGTTGCCCTTACGAAATTCATCTTTACCATCGTAAAGTTCTGTAATTTCGCTTTTGTTATACCCAACGTTGGCAGACAAATTCCAGTTAAATCCATTAGCATTGATAATATCTGCATTGATGGTTAATTCAGCACCTTTATTTACCATTTCACCCACATTAGACCAACGGCTGCCAAAACCTGAAGTTAAAGAAAGTGGTACATCGAATAACATATCCGAAGTGGTTTCATGATACACATCCATAGCAATATTAACACGGTTGAATAAACCTAAATCAACACCTAGGTTTATTTTCGTTAATTGTTCCCATGTTAAATCCGGATTTCCTGGAGCAGAAGGAGCAGATGCATTATCACCATTATAAATACCAAAACCATAAAGTCTCATGTGGTTATAATTACCAATCTCCCAGTTACCCGAAGTACCAACACCAACTTTAAAACTTAAAGCAGAAATCATTTCATTCGAAGTAAGGAAGGATTCAGCTTTCGCATTCCAACGCGCACCTACAGCCCAAAAATCGGCCCAACGAACATCTTCACCAAATCGAGAAGAACCTTCTCTACGGTAAGTAAAATCAGCATAATATTTTCCATTATAACCATAACTTGCCGATCCTAAAAATGAAAGAAGAGAATACCCTTCTTCCCATCCTCTTGGACTACCATCATAGTCAGCCGCAGTCGACAACATTTTCATATGACTTGAAGGTAGCTTTGTAGCTACAACACTAAATAATTCACGTTTCCCTTCAAGGCTCTCGAAACCTGCAAAAGCAGAAACATCGTGAACCTCGTTAAAGGTTTTATTAAAGCTTAAAAGGTTGGTTGTATTCAACTTAAAAATACGCTCAAATGCACGCTCCACTTTACCATCAGTTCCTAAACCCCATGCAGATTCAGGGCTTGTGTAACTTTTATCTACATAATCTTTAAAGTCAACACCTACAGTGGTCTTAAACTTAAGGTAATCTGTAAATCGATACTCAGCAAACACATTACCCTGCATCATCACCTTAGTCGAAAAATCTTCGTTAAGATCAAGCTGCTGCAATGGGTTACCAAATGGAAGACCATCCTCTTCAGGAGTCGTATATGATCCATCAGCTCTACGAGCTTTTAGGTAAGGATTCATTAGATAGCCAACAAAAGCCGGGTTGTATACACTATTAGAAGTAGAAGTCGTAAAGTTATTTTCTTCTAATGCTAAAGTTATAGATGTACCAAGCTTAAGCTTATCACTCGCATTATGATCTAAATTGATTCTTCCGGTATAACGTTTAAAGTCTGAACGGTACTGAATACCTTCCTGATCGTAATAGCCACCAGACAAAAAGAAGCGCGTTTTATTATTACCTCCTCGAACTGAAATCTCATGTGATTGCATAGGTGCATCACGGAAAACTTCATCTCTCCAATTTACATTAACTTTACTTAATTCTTCATTTATAGGATCATCAGAGGCTCTTAGTCCAAGCTCAATTTCATAACGCAGTTTCTCTTCAGTATTCATCATATCGAAGTTGCTACGAGCTAACTTAGAGAATCCATACTGGCCACGGTATGTGATTTCTGATTTTTCTTTACTGATACCACGTTTTGAAGTAACAACGATAACACCATTGGCACCACGTGCACCATAAATAGCAGTTGATGCAGCATCCTTTAAAATAGAAATACTTTCAACATCGTTAGCATTTAATGAAGAAAAGTCGCCATTCGAAATTGGAACACCATCCATTACGATTAGAGGCTCAGTACCCGCATTAATTGAAGATACACCTCGAACACGAATAGAAGCTGCAGCACCCGGACGACCAGAAGAAGCCATAACCTGCACACCTGCAGTTTGTCCCTGAAGTGCATTATCAAAACTTGCAACAGGAACTTGCTCTAATTTTTCGGCACTAATAGTAGAAACAGCACCCGTAATAGCCCCCTTCTTTTTTGTTGCATAACCTACTACTACGACCTCGTCAACATCTAAAGATTCCGGTCTCATCGTCAAATTAATTACAGTTTTGGTTCCAACAGGAACTTCCTGTATTTGCATCCCAACAAAGGTGAATACAAGAATATCTGAATTCTGTGCTTCAATTGTAAAAGCACCGTCAATATTTGTTGAGGTACCTATGGTTGTTCCTTTCACAACAACCGATACTCCAGGGATACCAAGTCCATCCTCATCACTGATAACCTTACCAGTAATTTGCTTGGTTTGCGCCAACACCATCTGTACTCCCAATAAAAATAGGAATACGGATAGTCCAATCATTTTTTTCATAGAAAACTCTTTTTAGTTAGTAAATAAGTTATTTTATTAATCCTCCTCTATCTGTCACTCTTCTTCAAAAAGAAAAAGCATTTCAAAAGACATTATTCTAAATTGGAGTCAGGGCTATTAATTGCTTTAGGATTTGGGAGAATCTACTTTGGGGATAGTTTACACTTACTCGTGCAACTCCAGATCCAACTCCTTTTTTAATCCTGTTACAATCAATATTTGCCTTGATTTTTCCAGGAGTGCAAGAATGAACTTAATGGCGAGTAATCTTAATAAAAGGCCATAGCATAAATCCTACCAGGCAGTCTTTACGCCCTATCTTTTTTACTACTCAAGTCGAATACCAACATGACAACACCACTACAAAAACCGCTAGACTTCTATTAATCAGATACAACATCACACGAAAGAAAACTGACACAGAAAACAGATGAATCGATGTTCATTGGGATTAGAGAAGAAAAACAACTCAAGATTATGCCGTCATTTTATAATCTCGTTGATGAAATTTGCGATAAGTTATTGGGAGATCGGCCAGCAAAACAGGGAGTAAAAAAGCAGGAGACTTCATCACAAAAAAAATGAACCCGACAGACTGCTTTCTCTTCAATTACCAGCTCACTATTTATTAAAAAGAGATAAAATAATCTTCGGTACTACTGATTAAGTATCCGGCAAAAAATAAAAAATGGATGTCTTGAAAACATGATATTAATCTGCACCCCACTGTCCTGTCGGACATTTGCTCACACTATATTTCAAACGAGAATGTTCGCGATCCATCGGATTCCCCTGAAAAGGGAGAAATCTGCAGCATACATTCGATTTATACATCAAATATTTGTATAGAAAGACTAACTTTTGCACTTGATCCATATCCTGCCATAATAAGCTGGCAGAAAGAATAAGCATTAAGGGCAGATAACTATAAAATGATGTGGATCCTTTGAAATTTTAATTCATAGCCTCGTCAACAAAAACTAATTTTGGCTCTATATCGCATACAGAGGATTAGCTATTTTTTAATATCAATAACTAGCCCCAACCGTGCTCGCCGAACAAGTTCTTTGGCAGGCGAAGAGGTGGCTAAATTTTAATAAGTTCACCCCTTTCAGGGATGTTAATTAATTAATCTGGATACCGCACTCTTCAAGTGCGGTTATTCAAATTAAACCACTTCGTGGTATATATTATTTACCTACCCAAATCAACATAAAACCCAAGTTTCAAGCATCAGGAATGGATGTGAGCGTCGCTTGGGGCTATTCTCACATCCATACCTTCACCCTTACAAAAAAGAAATTCAGAATACTTTGGAATTCGACAATCTAACAATCAAGATCTGATATTTCTCCCTCATAGACACTAAATTTAAAACATATCGACATTCAAAATAGACTACCTTAATTAACCACTAATATCATAAAAGTCTATTTTTCACTGTCCAATTACACAAAGACAAAGTTGAACCGATCTGTTTGTTTTTAATGTTTTAGCAAGAGTTGCTAACTTGAATTTACCGACTATGAAAGTAAAAATCACATATGTCATTCTTACTTGTACAAGATTAGTCTGTTTCAAGGCAGCTGGCAAAAATAAAGCCTTAACAAAATTCCTACATCAGGGAAAAACACAGCTACAATTCTACTCTACACTTCTTTTTGAGCATAACATTGCCATAACTCAAAATCAATAAATACTGATTTACATGGAATTAGAATTATTCTAAAGTTGAGCTCCTTTCTGATATAAGGAATGATTGTATAGCCATTATAATGAAATATCATAAATCCAGAGAGGGGGACAAAAAAATTATGGTGTAAAGGGTCAAATCACTTAAAGACGAGTCCGGGAATCAAAAAAAAGGAGCTGCAAAAACAGCTCCCTTTAATTCTAATCATATTATATGCTATATTTTTCAGGGTGCAGGACGGCTTTTGGACTTCTTTTTATTTAGTGTGGCCTCCAAAATGGGCTCTGCTTTTTCAATCTCAGCTAGTTCATCATAAGCGGCTACAGCTTCAAGAGGACTTATTTCGGAAGTGTATCGAAGTTCATACCACAAATCAAAACCATATTTCTTGTGTTTCGCCTCATTTTTGGGTGAGTAAGGAAATACCCTTTTCATTTCCACTGTTGAGAGTTGTTTGTTCACCTCATCTATGGCTTGAATACCCGTTATAAGAATGCCATCTTCAGTTTTAGTTTGCAAACCTTCTAATACGGTAGACAATTCGGCCTTAAATTTTATTCGAACATGGCCCAATTTCATACCATCTCGATATTCCTGAGCAAATGACGATCCAACAATCAGCACAAGACCAATTAGTGTCATTCCTATACGCTTAAATTGTAATACTCGTTGCATATGATTATAATTTTCTAGTTAAGGCCATATAGCCTGTCCCGAATTTTCGGGAGAAGTCGCCAATAAACATCCCCCTGTGCTTACGCTAAAGCTTCAGCGACACGCGTGTGTGTCGATCCCGATTGTTCGGGATACTCATGGCTCGTTTCATATTCACGAAAATTTAATAATTTAATCCAGCCAAAGCCCTGGGGCACTCTATTAAGGTAAGTAAAAGCTTAAAGCTCACCAAATCGACTCTGGCAGATCACATAGGTCTATTTGCCCTGTAAGACATACAAACATGATGTTTATCTATCAAATCCGTCAACTCTGCATCGGACATCATTTTCCAGGCAAGCACTCTCTTAGAAATTGAATTTTTCAACCTAAAATCCCTCAATGGACAATTCCTGGTTTCTTCATTAAAAGGACAAGCAAAGATTAATCCAATATGTACTTCAAAACTCATAACAAAATTATTTTACATCCGTATTGTACTCAAAATAAAGATGCAAGCTACTCTAAAACGTTGCGTTGAATTCCAAAATATTTTATGAAAAATTAAAGGGATCCAACCAGCGGCAGATCCCTTTAAATTCGTACTAACGCACTGCTGTGCGTTTTTTAAGGACGGACAATTTCAAACTGCACCATCTCTTCAGAGTATTGTCTGACTAATCATCAACTAAAATTGAAAATCTACAAATTCCTCTCACTCGGCCTTCTTCTGCCCTAGCAGTTTATTTCGTAAGTAAGCTACTCATCAAAACACCTAATTTTACTATCCCGCGGAGTATTTCACCCCTTCTCCGGCATATTTTTTTGATTCCTCCAGCAGGTTTCACCCCTTCTCCGGCATATTTTGGCACTTCTCTGGCAGTTTGAGGGCTTCCTCCGGCAATCTGAAGGCTTTCTCCGGCAATATTTAATAGTTCTCTGGCAATTTTATTTATCTCTCTACTTGGATCTAAGGTCTATTTACTTGTTTGTCATTTTTATATCCTAAACTTTCATTCAAAAGTTGAGTTTGATCCAAACAGAAAAAGAGATCCACCTTTTGGCAGATCCCTTATATATTTTTTTAACCTGACAGGTTTACTCCAGTGATGGAAAAAAACCTGTCAGGTTTGAAATTACGGACGTACAATTTCAAATTGCACCATCTCTTCAGTCACATTTTCTGACTGATCGATAGCAGTAAGAATTAAGCTGTAATGTCCAACACGGGCATTCGTTCCTACAGCAATATCGAAATTCAAATCAAAAGATTTTTCTCCAGTTACTACTGGCAAAGCATTACCATAAGCATCTAAATCTGTACGTGAGTTAAAATAAAACTCTTCAACATTTTTTACTGACTTTGAACCTCTGTATGTAATTTTCACCTCATACTCTTCCAGCTTGATGTTGTCAGAGAGAAGAGCATTTACATTTAGAATACCGCCAGGCGTAATATCCACAGTAGTTATCGGACTATTTAAATTTATAGTTGGTTTGGTGGTATCAACTATAGGATCATCATCATCTCCACAACTCGCAAAGCTGAGAGCTAAGATGAAGATCATTGCACATTTTAGTATATTCATTTTTTTTAGTATTAAGTACAAGTAATTCGTAACTCGTAATTTATCATTCAATATTCAAAGAGGGAAGTCCCAAAGGACTTCACCTCTTTTTGTATAATAAAAATTCTCTACATTTTTACTACACGCTTCACAATCTCTCCTTTGGCGCTTGTAATTTTCACCAAATAGATACCTGAAGCCATATCACTGATATTAAGCATCTCAAGTTGTTCACCACTCATTTTATTGACTGTGGTTTGATACTGAGTAAGGCCAGTTACATTCAAAATAGAGATGCTTACTTCTCCCTCAATATCACTACCCAGAACAATGTTCAGAGGACCAGTTGTTGGAACCGGATACACCTTAGTTGCTGTAGCACCTTCAGGATCTTCGATACCCGTTACAGTACCAACATTTACATCAAATGTAGTCTCAGCACTTAAGCCCTCTGAATCAGAGGCCACAACAGTAATTACCGCATTCCCTTCCATCAATGGTCTGATGGCCATTTCCTCTTCCGAAGTGAAAATGCTAACAATAGGATTATCGGTAGTAACCATATAGCTTAGGGCCTCATTATCCGGATCGGTGAATAATGGGAAAAGATTGATATAATCGAACTCTTCATCCTCATAGTACTCACGGGCCTGAATCGTTTCAATCAACTCAGGTGCACGGTTCACATTCAAGACTTCAACCGGGATATCCAGCTTAGTGACGTTACCATGCTCATCCTCACCAAGCAAAGTAAAGTTGCTTGATCCGGCACACTCAAAATCAGGAGCATAAACAATGGTGATAGTATCGTTTTGAACGCTCATCTGAACGAAGTCATACTCCTCTGCCAAAGCGTAAGAACAAGCATCACCTTCCAAATCTTTGGCGGCAACCACATGAGTCAAGCTTTCATTCTCCTTCACCGAAAGTGAAACTTCTGGATCTACCTCGAATTGTGGTCCCTGGTTTTTGTGCAATTGCAAGGCAACAGCAGCTTCACGGGATTTAGGATCGTTGGTAGAAATGGTCAATGCTCCATCGTTATCAATGTCCAAGGCTTTGCTTGCATCAAAGATCAGGTTTACCGTAAGGGATTCTCCAGCAGGAACTTCCCCTTCAAGGTCGCCATCAATAGCTACCCAGGCACCACCTTTTGCTTCTTTTTCAAGGGCTTTCACCATCCATCCCCATCCAGCATAACTGGCCTGCAGATCATTCCATGCTCCACCATCTGTATACAAAAAGCGTCCTTCAACATTCTCTACACCTTCGACTGTTCCTTGTGGAAAGGCTACCCCAAGTGGATAACTAATCACAATATAGAAAGTTTCCCCGGGATAGAACACCTGGCTTTCCGACAGCTCGAAAGTTACGAATTGGCCCTTTGGAATAGCAGTATCCAGATTGTATTCAAAACTCTCCTTCGTAAGGATTTTGGCATCAGAAATACTAGTACCTCCAGCTCGAATCTCCACTTGAATTGTTGAATTCAGCATTTCTTCTGACGCATACCATGCTTTAACGTGAGTCAGGTTAAAACCGGCCTCGGGAGCCTGGAAGGTGGTACCGGTGGTAAAGGCCAGGTCAAATCCAAACCCAAGACCTCTTGCAACATCGGTCAGGGTATCGTATTCCAGAACGGTATTGTAAGACTCCTCACTAAATGTTTGAATACTGTTCACATCAACCAACTCAGTTTCCAGTAACTTAACAGTTGAACCCATTGCATTCACTGCAGCAGAAGCTTCAGCCTCTTCCTGCTCTTCCCCTTCTCTCAAAAAGTTGATGCCCAATTGATAGTTCAACACAGACAAGCCATTGGTGTTATCAATAGTTACAGTTCTTACTTCTTGATAATCTGGAGTATTGGCTATTACGGCTACGCTATCCTGACTAAGTTCAATTACTGGAGGTAAGATAACTGATGCACTTATCGGCAGTTTGAAATCACCCGCGGGCAGGTTGCTAACGAATACAAGCTTGTCATTGATCTCGGCTTTGGTCCCTGTTGGCATCAAACGAACTCTCAGTTTGGCTTTTTCACCGGGTACCAAAACTGGCATAGTAAAGTAATTAATTTCCGCCCATGATATAATCCCCCAAGTTGGATCAGTAAAATAGATCTCTACTTTGGCCTCACTACCATCTTCAAAAGCAATACTTGTAAATTCAAGAACATCACTACCAGTATTCTTCACTGAGAATTCCTGGTAATAGGACATGGGTTCAGGACCAAAATCGCCACGAAACTCGTAGGCCATTACCTCACCATATTCAATCGGATCTATGATATCCATTGCTGGTTCACCGTTCACAGTCAAGCTAACCGGAACCATCATTTCCTCCTGTAGTGGAGCATTGTTAAAGATTCTGAAATTTCCGGTGTACTCTCCTTTGTTCAGATGCTTGGCATCGAGACTTACATTTAGTTGTTTGCTTTGCCCTGCAGGAATAATTTGTTTTTCGGCAGGCGTTAGAGAAACAGCCAATCCGTCTTTAATATAATGCTGGTTGAAGGCCAACTGTACCCCATCAGAACCATCGGCATTCTCCACACCAATTACACCAAAAATAGTTTCGGCATGTGGTGTGCACTTGTACTGGAACTTGATATTTCCGTTTTTGTACAGGATGGCTTCAAAGTTATAGCTGCCTCCCATTCCGAACATGTCTTCTTGCTCCGCCCACTCCACTACAACACGATCATCATGAATCTGATAAAACATCCCAACTTCTGTATCATAATTTGGATGACCGAGATTTTCATTTTGAACTGCAAAGTAGGGCGCAATGATATTATGGGGTTCGCCTGCATTTGGAATTGGTTGCGGGAACATAAACGGAGGATTAGTTTCCGGTTTGCTCATGGAGATTACCCCTTCCCAGCTTACCCAAATAGTATCGGTGGGTTGATTGTAAAAAGTCAATTCGTAAGGCAAAGCCACAGCTCTCCAGAACTGTTCATTCTCAAAATGCCAGGCTCGGTCAAGGCGGGTTCCCGCACCACGTACTTCTTCCCAGTTGTAAACCGGACCGTCTTCATCATCGCTATCCAGAGCGTAATAGGTGAAATTCTTCAAGCTATTGTCCATGGTTTCGACCTCTGCCAGGTGCAACCAGTCGTTTCCTACAGGAACAAACTCCAGATCAGCTTCCCCCTTGTTTTCAATAGTAAGGATTTTGGTAATCGTCTCACCAGATTCCAGGCTTTCGCTGATTGAATTTACATCTACCGAAATTTCGGGAGCAGGAATTACCTCTCCGTGCAGGTAAACATCAAAGCTCTTGCCATCCGATGTTTCCACAGTCAATACATCTTCCATTACGCCCTTTTCGGAAGTGATCAGATCCACGATTACAAAATAGGAGGATTTTACTTTCAACAGAACCGGAGCCTCTCCAGTAATCTTAAATTTATTATTGGCAAGAGTTATGGAAGTGATTTCAACCTCCTTGCTTCCCTCGTTTTTAATCACAATTATATCCTTGCGCACACCTCTCTGGAATACCTGTCCCATGTCTACAGTATCCTTGTTTAGTGTTATATCAGCTACACCCCCTGAAGTTACATCCACCTTCACGGTAAAAGCTGCAGAATTGTGGAAGGGATCATTACTTACAATAGCCAAACGCTGGAATAACTCAGCTTCGTACATTCCTTCGGTACTCAGTTTCAGATCGATTTTTTTCGATTCGCCCACCTTAAGCATACCGTAAGGTTCAGATACAGAAGTGATCAGATCTTGACCTGGTGCTTTCACACGGAAAATGGTTTCGTTGGCATTCAATCTGCCAAGAATCTCATAATCATTTAGTTCAAATCGATCAACTCTACCGTTCACAAGTAATTGATCTTCATGTGCAGGGTCACAAAGACCAATCAAAGCATTCTTAAGGGTATAAGAATCCATTCTTTCAATGTCCTTGTAAAGAAATTCCACATCCCCATTATGGAACAATACAATTTGGAAAGTACAGGTTTGTGTTTCATTCCATGCCCAATCCGGTATCACATCCTGGTACTGTATAATAAATTTGCCCGGTTCACGGCGGTAGTGGATACTTCCACTCCTGTTTAATTCAAAAGATTGCACAATTGAAGCGATGAATCCATCAGGTGAACACATTTGTCCCATATTAGCGGGTCCACAAGATTTATAATTTTCCTGATCTAATGTCAGAATACCATATCGGGTCAAATTGAGTTTATTCACCTTCTTGCCATAGAATGGAAACTCGAATCCCAGATCTACTTCCAGATAATCTTGATATACATCTTTAAAGTATTCCGTAACTTCAGTTCCATTTGCAGAGATATCATTCCAGCTAAACACAGCAGTGGTATCACCATTGGCATTGCTCTCAAGAGTATAACCAAAGCTGTGAATATTTTCCAAACCTTCGATTTCCGCATCAGGAGCAAAAGCCGGAATGGCGTACTCCAGAGGATAATCACCGGTATTGGTAATGGTAATTGAGGTGCTGGTAGTATCACCCAATGCCATGGCATCCAATTGCTGAATTGCTGGCGTTATTTGAATTTCAGAAGGAGCCGCAGCTACCCCAAACAGGTTGACGTTGTGGGAACGCCCCATTTTGTCGGTAAATTCAATCGTCCCATTGTCATTTCCTGCTCCATCGGGCGTATAAAGGATGGTCAATTCAGCCAAATCTCTTGCAGCAATCTTACGAGGCTTTTTAATGATCTCGAATTGCTCATTGCTTGATACAGCAGATTGAACATTGAAATTACCATAACCGGTATTCTCAATGGTAATGGTGATCTCTTTGTTGTGTCCGTAGAAAACGCTTCCAAAATCAGTAACTTTATCGTTCTCTAATACAGGCTCATGCCCGGAAACGGTCAGGTTCACCGGCATACGGAAAAACTTATCATCTCCGTCGTTGGATTGCAACACAACATTAGAACTATAATCTCCATTGATCAAAGTAGAACCATCCAAAGAGATTTCCACCTGCTGACTATCATTCCCTTCTACTGTTCCAGAAGAGGGATTCAAAGTGATGTAAGTGCCAAGATGTGCATTCTTACTAACCGCTGCGGTTGTCCATGCAAAACTGGGACTCTCAATAGCTTCCTCCAGGGTCATCCAGCTTCGTCCCATATCCAGACTCAGCAAACAATTGTCGGAATACTCAGGTTGAGCTTCCCTGGCCATACCCAAAGGACCCAGGTTTCCGGAGGGCACATGGAAAACAATCCAGAAAGTAGTCCCATTATCGAAATACAGCTGCTCATCCAACTTAATCTTGTGCCAATAGTATTTCGCCTTGTAAGAGCTTACTTCCTGAGCAAAGATCAGGTTCTTCTTATCGATCTGCTCTCCCTGGTAGATCTCCATGATCATAGGACCAGTGGACGGCGTATGCTGCAACAACATCTCCACGTCAGTCAGATTGAATCCATTCTCACGATCCACATGATAGCGGGTTGCCGAAGAGTTGGTGAAGGTGGTATCCATTTCACCGATTACGATGGGATAACCCGAGCAATAATATAAATTATCATAGAAATTGGCCATTGGGGAGGCAGAATTCATTGGTGCTACATCTGCAGCCTTGGAAACCCGTTTCTCTTCCAGCAAATGAAACTGATCAATTGCTTTAGAGCTAACAGCTGCACTGGCTTCAGGATAATTCAAGCCCTCAGCATTGTAGGACAATCTATGCTTTATTTGACGTGTAGAACCTTCCCACTTTAGTACACCTTCGTCCTCGTTAAGAATATTAAATATTCCATCAGCACTAGTTGAATTAGAAGCATCAATAGTGAAATTCATCACCTCCTGATCGGTGTTGATTGCAGGTCCTGCGTTGGTAGTACCTGTAATCACATTCGAAATATCGGAAACATTCCCCCAACGGTCGGTGGAGCGAACTGCAAAATAGTAAATGGTAGTTGGTTCCAGCTCCTTAATTTCAATCTCTTTGGCAGCACCTACGGTTTCTCTTCCGTTCAGACTAATCTTATCCGCCAGATCAGCATTTTCATTGGTAATTGCCTCGGTACTGTACAGCACCTCAAAACCAAGCGGCTTAATGTCATCCTCATCGGCTGGCACAGTCCACGAAATGGTAGCAAAATCCTGTGCAATCCCTATCAAGTTCAAATCAGCAATAGGATTTGGAGCTATTCCGTTGTCCTTTTGAAGGGCCAGGTAGGTGTCGATATAACCAACGCCTAATTTACCTACATGGTCTGGGTTATATTGGTCGATATCGTGAGTTGCTGTAAGTATATGCGTTTTAAGATCTTCATTTGTGAAACTATCACCACCATTCATGGAAACAACCAATGCAGCCACACCTGACAAGTGAGGGCAAGCCATAGAAGTTCCATTCAGATAACCATACTTATCATTTGGCATAGTACTCAATATTCCATGGTCGCTCCCATAGTCTTGTTCTCCACCAGGAGCAGCGATATCCACCCAGGTTCCATAATTGGAGTATGAAGCTTTCTTGAAATCGGGTCCTAATGAAGAAACAGAGATGGCCGTTTCATAGTATCCGGGCCACCATTCTCCGTCATCATTATCATTACCAGCTGCAAAAAAAACGACTCCCCCTTTCATAGGGCTGCCTTCATATTGTCCGGCTTCAGCCACAAAATAGTCAATGGCATCCAAAATAACCTGTTCCGAAATGCCAGCAGAGGAATACCCCCAGGAATTTTGGGAGATCACCGCACCATTATCAGCACCATATACAATACCGGCAGAAAAATCGCCAACACCACCATCTTCGGTAAATACTTGTGCCGACATCAATCTAACTCCATCGTTATTACCACTACCTCCGGCTACACCTGCAACACCAATGCCATTGTTATTCACTGCAGCAACGGTACCTGCAACGTGGGTTCCATGATAATGATCAGTAAGCTCTGCATGATCGGTCACAAAGTTGTAACCATGGATATCGTCCACATAACCGTTCCCATCATCATCAACTCCCTCTTCACCATCTTTTTCGGCTTGGTTCACCCACATATTAGCGGCCAAATCTTCGTGATCAACATCTACACCACCATCAACAATACAGACCACAACATTGGGCTTTCCGGTTTCGATCTCCCAGGCTTTGTACAAATTGATGTCTGCACCTTTAACACTTACATTTACCTGCTCTCCGGTATTATTGTAGTGCCATTGCTTGGAAAGGTAAGGATCGTTAAAGGGTTCACCTGTACTGGAAGGTGCGGGTGCATATTTGACCTCTCCTTTCACCAAACTCTTTTGGCGAATGGGTTCGGCTACGCTAACCTCATCAAGATTGGCATAAGCAACAACCGCTTCTTTGGGACCCAGGACAGAAGTATAACTAACTTCATACCACAAATCCAATCCATATTTTTTGTGCTTCGCCTCATGGCGGGGAGAATATGGGAAAACCCTTTTCATCTTAACTGCAGACAATTGAGCACTCACTTTATCAAATGTCTGAATACCTGTCTGCAGAACGCCATTCACACTGGAAGGCTTCACACTGTTTATAGTCGCAGATATTTGCGGCTTAAATTTTACCCTGACGACACCTTGCTTGATGCCATTCCGGTATTGCTGTCCAAGCACCGATCCTGTTAGCAGGAACAAGGCTATCAGCAATAGCGATAAACTTTTTAATCGTAACATTTTCTTCATAGATTCTAATTTTTGGGTTTCTACATCTTAGATTTTAATCAGTATTATGCTTAAGACTATTGATTTTAAACACACAAAACCTAATCTTTACTAGATTGATCATCTGGTTTAATATTCAAATCAGTATTTTTGCGGTCTAATGCATCTAGGATTTTTCTCAACGCCTCAGACTCAATTTCCCTGCGTTCCATCATTTGTTGAATCTGCTCCTCAAGATCCTTTTCGGTGTTCTTTTTCATTAGCATGACAGTATTATATTATTTGGAAAGCAATTTTAGAAAGATGTTTCAAGGCAACGAAAAGAAGCTCCAAAACAAAAACTGAGCAAAGGGAAAGAGTACCTGATGAAAACCTGAACATGGTAAAAATGCACCTAATAAAATCCACTACAACACACATCTACAGCTATGAATACCAGGCACCTAGATGGCGTGCAAGAATTCATTAACTTAGTAGAGAAAACACATGAAAAATAGCCTGTATAGAACGGTATTCTGAAGTCCAATTAAACTTGAATCCTCTTTACTTGAACCTCTAGAAGGAAAACTGAAGAACTACAGTCTGAAAGAATTTTTAACCTGTGCAAGGAGTTGGGACTGGAAACCACAAGGTTCAATCTGAGGGGCTGGGATTGATTTTACATAAATTGACGAATCATCTCTTAACAACTGATTCACAAGTCTTTCATAATTTAAGTTCCAAACTTTTAAATACCAAGGGTAGTAGCCCAGGTTGAGCTCCAAAAGCCTACAGGCGTAGTAAGTATTCAATTAACATTAGAGATATCAGGGAGTTTTAACTATTAAAAACCTCAACTCAGAAAGGCATAGAAGAAAAACTGACAGAATTCAGTCTGCAGCGAAATGCCGGGAATACAAAATCTCCAAATTTCAGTATGAAGGGCTGGATTTTTTTTTGCTCATGCTCTGAAATTTACTACATATATGGCAAACAACAGCCTGACGTCGTAATTCAATAGCATCACTTTGATCGGCTAGGTGAAGTGCCGCATTTTCTCCTTTATCACAATATACGGGCTTAAGGAAAGTATCAAAGCCCAAGATTCTCTCTATTGCTCTGAGTTCGGATTCAGAGGAGGTGTGAGGGAAAGTCAATTGTTATCCTTGTTATGGTGAATACGAATTTTTCACCTTAGCTTCGGGTATGAAGGCTAAGCCAGGGAGTTTTACATTTCACAAAGAAAGTTTATAAGGTTGATCTCTTTGTTGGAGATATCCAACTTCTTTCTCAACCGATACCGAGCCACTTCCAGACTTTTGGTAGTTTGTCCCGTAATTGAGGCAATTTCCTTTGTAGTCATGTTTAAACGCAGGAAGGCCGCCAGCTTTCTTTCGCCAGGTGAAAGATCCGGAAATCTCTCCTGAAGGTTATTATAGAAACCGGAATGAATTTGCTGGAAACGAATCTCAAAATCCTTCCATATTTCCTGATCAACACCACAATGAAGATCAAAAACGATCTTCTGTACCGGCTCCTTGTTCTCCTCTTTCAAGCGTGGTTTCAACTTTAACAATCGATCGGAAATACCATTGATCAATTCGTTCTTTTTTATCAAATAGAGCACATTTGTGGTTAACTCCCTATTTTTTAAATCAAGATCTTGTTCCAAATTCTTTCTTACTAACACATTTTTTCTTTCCCTGTTCTTTACTCCCCAATACAATAAGGCAATTATTATAACCCCCAAGGTAAGAACCGAGATAATCAGGGCATGCATCATAAATTCGCGTTTATGTTCTGCAATTTGAATTTTTTCTATCTTTTCAAATTCGAATTGCATCTGAGCCCGAGTCAGTTCTCTTATGGTTCTTTCATTCAGTAAGCTATCGCTGATGACTTTATACAACTGATAAGTCTGGTAAGCCTGCTTAAATTGGCTAGTCTTCTCATAAATTTTGCAGAGAAAATTGGCTGCTACCTGCTGAGTTTCCAGGGAACCAACCTCCTCCCCCAGCTTTTGAGACTTCTTAAGCACCTCAAGAGCCTTATTGTAATCTCCTATTAGAGTATAATAATTTCCCATCATATAGTAGGTTGTCGCCATACCAGACAGATCATTGGCTCTTTTTCTTGCCTCTAATGACTTATTAAAATACTTTTGAGCTTCCTCGTATTTCTTTAAATAGGTAAATGTCTTTCCTAAATTATTATAAATTAAACCTACATTTCGATCATCTGTATTCTCCAGGGCCAACTTCAGTCCCTTCCTATAATAATTTAATGCAGTTTCATATTCATTCTTGATTATATAGATGTTCCCAATATTATTGTAAATACTATAAATTTTCTTAAAACTCTTTATTTTTTCCGAGTTTCTCGTAATACCATTATTATAGATTTCCAATGCTTTAAAATAATAATCCAATGCTTTCCCATAATTTTCTACCCTATCATTTATAATCCCTAAATGATTGTAGGTTACCAAAATTTTCACCTCATCAGAAATTGTTTCAAATATCTCCAGACACTTTAGGAAATTCGTATGAGCCTTATCATAATCCCCCTTTAATATAAGGAAATATCCAATTTTCGAGTACGACTCAGCGATCAAATGCAGATTCCTGTTTTTTAAGGCAATATTTAGGGCCTTATTAGAATAATCAAGCGATACGTCAAAATCAAGGTCCCCGTAATATTCCGCAAGGTTCCACAATGCCTTGATTTTTGCACTGTCTTCTTCAACAGAATTCAACTGAATGCGTAGGCTGTCTAATACAACCTGATCCTGTGAATAAAGTTCAAAAGAAAACACAAAAAGACAACAGAGTAACAGGAATCGTTTCATACAAATTGGGGCTATAGGTTAGGGTATTCAATACAGATGAAGCAGGCATAGAACTAAAAATATTGTCCCACAAAAAAGCCATCTCCAGAACCATTGATGCTAATTTGAGCAAAAGGTTGCGTGGCATCTTAAAAAAAATTGTTTGAAATTTCCTTTTAATTAATATGCCCCATTTATAAGAATGTTTCTTTATCGGTACTTCCTGAAAATTGAATTCAACTTTCCAATCGTTTGGAGTACTTCTACCATGCAATTAGATATTTGCTTACCAAGTTGCCTGGTATAGCCTTACCAAGTCACTTGGCATACCTTTACCAAACTGTTTGCCCTATCCTTTCCATGATTCTTGGAATAGGTTTATAAAAAAAGGGTATTTCAGATTATGTCTGAAACACCCTTAATTCGATTTTATTGGAGATTTATTGTACAGGAACTAAATCACTTACTAATCGTCCCGTTCTAATTGTCTTGAGTTTATGTAAGACTGTTCTCACTTCAACCTGGAAGGTTCCGTTAGTTATGGTTTCCGGTACGAAAAACAACAATTCAGAAGGCTTGTTCTTCACCATATTTACAACACGTGTTTCGCTACCGTCAGCAGCAATAAAGAAAATACCTTGAGCATTGTCTTCTTCGTCGAATTTCAACAATAAACCACGGATGGATGCAATTTGACCCGGTGTAAAGGTTTCATTCATCACCTTCGTTTTTAAATCGACAAATTGCTGTAAAACCGGCTGTGCCTGGTTAATTTCTACCTTACGAAGCTCTATGTCAACAACGGCATCGTTTAGGCGAGAACCTGCATTCAGGTTAAGTTTTACCGCATGACGCGATGAATCAAACCCATCACTTTGATTGGTGAAAACACCCGAAACACTTGGCGTTAGCTTAAACAACCTGGTATTCACATTGTTTCCATTTTTTACTGCCTCTGCAACAGCATACTCATATTCCTCAATTACTGAAAGCGCTTCAGCTTTAGTAACAGTGGAACCTTTGCCAATCATGCGATTAACAAGATCTACTTCAGTAACCGTTTCACTATCGGTTACGATGCCCATGAAATCATCCGGATCGTCGGTGAGATGATTTGGGATTAAACCATAACGTAAACTCATTTTCTTACGATATTAGTTATTATATTGCAGGGCCCATCGGCCTCCTCTCCCAGTCGCTTCCACAAACAGGCCGGTTGATGACCAGCCGATGGGTTACCTAAAATGTTCTAAATCAGGATCTATTTTCATCTCCCAATTGTAAAACAAATAGAAGTTAAGTAAAATTCCGCAATTATAAAACTGTCAAATCTGTCAAGTTTATGAAAAATGAAATATTTAATAATTAGTAAGGATAAGGGGATATGAAAAAAGGGACCCACCCATCGGCAGATCCCTTTAATTCCGTACAATATCAAACTGCACCATCTCTTCAGTCACATTTTCTGACTGATCAATTGCAGTAAGTGGTAAGCTATTTTACAGGTCACTCCTACGGAGCTGTTTTTAATGAATTGATTTTTACTACAAACATGTCATCCCTATGGGACTTCTTATATATCAAATACTTTCTCAGCTTGTGATGCCAAAGTTTTATCTTTTTGCTCCAGAGGAGCATCCTGTTTGTAGCAAAATAGAGCAATATGAAATTTAGCTCCAGCGGAGCGACCTGTTAATTTATCCATTCAAATCCCATTTCCTGATAGATTGAATTCCTCAAAGGAAAAGTAACATAATTACACATTCCAGGCTAAAAAAAGGGACCCACCTATTGGCAGATCCCTTTCCTACTTATTACAAGCTGTCAGGTTTATTCCATCTCGGGAGTAAACCTGTCAGGTTTGAAATTACGGACGGACAATTTCAAACTGTACCATCTCTTCAGTCACATTTTCTGACTGATCGATAGCAGTAATAATTAAGCTATAATGTCCCACACGGGCATTAGTGCCTACTCCTATATCGAAATTCAAATCGAAGGATTTTTCACCATTTACAACAGGTAAAGCATTACCATAAGCATCCAAATCGGTACGTGAATTAAAATAAAACTCTTGTACATTCTTTATTGATTTAGAACCTCTGTATGTAATTTTCACGATATACTCTCCTAATTCCACATCGTCAGAGAGAACAGCATTTAAATTTAAAACACCACCTGGAGTGATCATCACTGTACTTATTGGGCTATTCAAACTAATAGTCGGCTTGGTGTCATCCACCTTTTTGTCATCTCCACTTCCACAGCTCATTAAAGCAGCTGAGAAAAGCAGAATTATCGCATATTTTAATGTCTTCATATATTTCAATTTTAGTAATTCGTACAGAGTAATTCGTAACTCGTAATTTGTCATTCGTAATTCTCTATTCACTAAATAATGATTAAAGGGGGAAGCCGAAGCTCCCCAACCTTTATCTTTTAAAACTTACATCTTAACCACACGCTTCACAA